>Ga0209812_10000385_pt1 | contig 41489 bp, 23 predicted proteins | sample JI71714BDNA_FD_187502 | JGI IMG/M metagenome (GOLD analysis project Ga0209812, IMG submission 187502) | Wastewater effluent complex algal communities from Wisconsin, to seasonally profile nutrient transformation and Carbon sequestration -... | ecosystem: Engineered > WWTP > Effluent > Algae...
CCTTCAGGCCGGCCTCTATCTCGCCCGTTTGGAGTACGCAGGGTCGGTGCTCACGGCGCGGATCGTGGTGGAGTGATTCGACGAACATTGAACGGTCCCAGCTGGCTTGGTTCAGCTGGGACCGTTCACGCTTCGGGGGCATGAGTCCCCGGATCCTGGATCGACGAAGGCATGACGATCGAGAACAGAAGTTGACGGTCCTTTGTATGGTAGAACGGATGATGCGAGGGTGGAGCCATCGGGTGCTGATGTTCATGGTCGCTGCGTGCGCGGTGTTCGTGAGCACGGCACAATTCGTCGTTACGGTCCAGGATGCCGACGGGCTTCCCGTCCCATACGCCCACATCGCATGGCAACCCTTGAACGCATCGCAGGAAGGCGGCTTGCTGGTACTCGATGCCAAGGGAGAGGGTGCCATTCCCCTGAATGACGCCACCCAAAGCGGCGAAGTCGTCGTACGCGTTTCATTTGTGGGCTTTGCCACCATTACCGATACCGTCAAGCTCAACGTAGCGTCTACTCTTCGTTTCACCTTGCGCCCAACCTCGCTCGGTCTGCCCGAGTTCGTGGTCACCGGCCAGTATGCACCCGCCAGTCCAGACAAAGCCGTGCACCGTGTCCGGGTGATCGATGCCACGCAGATCCAGCGCATGGCCGCCAACAATCTGGGAGACGCCTTGCGGAATGAACTGAACATCCGCCTTTCCCAAGACAATCAGCTCGGCACCTCCATGAGCATGCAGGGATTGGGTGGCCAGAACGTGAAGCTGCTCATTGATGGTGTACCTGTCATCGGCAGGCAGGATGGGAACATCGACCTGGCCCAGATCGACCTTACGGGCATTGACCGCGTGGAGGTGGTGGAAGGTCCTCTGAGCGTGAACTATGGTACCAATGCGCTGGCAGGTACCATCAACCTGATCACTCGGAAAGGCGGAGGCCGACCAGCTACTTTGAAGGGTTCCGCGTATGCTGAGCATATCGGCCGGCTGAACACCACGATCACGGGCACGCGGCATTGGGGCAACAACGATGTGGTGCTCACGGCGGGGCGCAACTTCTTCGCCGGATGGGATCCCCGCCATACCGGGCTAGTGGATCTAACCCCAGCTTTGGCCGACACGAACCGCTTCCAACAATGGAAGCCGCGTGAGCAGTATCTCGGCCGCCTGAGCTACCGCCATATCGGTGAGCGTTGGGACTTCGGATACAAGGCCGAGGCGATGCACGACGTGATCACCAACCGCGGCATGCCGAGGGCACCGTATTACGAGACCGCTTTCGACGAACGGTATACCACCATCCGGCTGGATAACGCCATCACCACCGAGCGACGTTTCGCTCCCGGTCAAAAGCTGAACGCCTTGGTGGCGCATAACCGTTACGTACGCCACAGCAACCTGTTCTATCGCGACCTCACCACCTTGAGCGAGCAGCTCGTGGATGCCTCATCCGAACAGGACACATCGGGCTTCACCCTCACCAACGTACGCGCCACCTTCGCTCAAGCGAGGGATAGTGCACGGGTCAACTTCGAGGCCGGTATCGACTTCAATTTGGAGACGGGTTCCGGCCCGCGGATAGGGGATGGAGAGGAGTCGATCGGCGACTATGCCGTGCTGGCCAGCGCGGAGTACCGCCCGGTTGAGCGGGTCACGATCCGCCCCGGTGTCCGGTACGCGCACAACACGCGTTATGGTGCTCCTGTCGTGCCCTCACTGAACGTGCGCTGGCAGCTGAACGAAGGCTTCACGCTTCGTGGTTCCTACGCGAACGGCTTCCGTGCACCCTCCTTGAAGGAACTCTACCTGTTCTTCGTGGATGTGAACCACGACATCGTAGGCAACACGGAATTGGAGGCCGAACGCTCGCACAACTTCAGCGGTGCATTGGCATATCGCCATGCCAAGGATAAAGGTGTCTACACGAGCGAGATCAGCCTCTTCCATAACAGCATCGACGACCTGATCACCCTGGCGCAGATCAGTGCAACGGAATACTCCTACGTGAATGTCGGCGAGTACCGGACCACCGGTGGTAGCATCGGTGCCGGCTGGGATAACGGCCATTGGGTGATCTCTTGCGGCGCGGCGCTTACGGGTCGGTACGACGAACTCGCGGCTGCGACCAACAGCCCCTACCTCTTCACCAGTGAAGTGCGAGGCTCCGTCACCAAACAATGGTTGCGCAAGGGTTGGAGCGGTTCGGTCTTCTGGAAATGGCAGGATCGCCTCAACAACTACGCGTTGTTGGAGGATGGTTCCTTGGGCCGCACGTTCATGAGCGCCTTCCACATGGCCGACGCCACGCTGACCAAGCGCGTTTGGGGCGGCCGTCTGGCCCTCACCGGTGGGTGCAAGAACCTCTTCGACGTGAAGAACCTCGACGCTTCTGCTTCCGGTGGCGCGCACAGTGGAGGGGGTTTGAGTGTTCCCATGTCGACCGGTCGCTTGGCCTTCGTGCGGATCGAACTGGATCTGAAGCGTGACTCGAAATGAAACGTGAACTCCTCATCGGTGCATTGCTCGGCGTTGGGCTCACTTCCTGCCTGAAGGAAGAATTGCCTGTCCCAGCCCGCGAACGCGATACCACCGCGCGGTCGGTGCAGGTGTGTATGGGGCCAGGATATCAGGAGCAACTCTGGCTCGACCTCGGCACCGGTGAGGTGGTGAGCTCCAACGTGAAAACGGCTTGGGACCTAGCGTTCGAAAGTGCTCCGGATGGTTGGCGCATCTACCTGAACGGGTCCAAGATGATGACCGCGTACAACATCGGGCCAGTTGACATGACACAGAGCCAGGACACCATGGGTATGGCTGCGGGTCGCCACATCGATGCGCCCAGCGGACACCGCGATAGCACGGCCATCGGCGATTGGCGCGGACAGGATCAGGTGTTCATCGTTGATCTCGGGTTGGATGCCATCGGCATACCCCAGGGTCTAAGGAAGTTCAAGTTCCTTTCGTCCTCGGCCACCGAGTTCGTCTTCGAAGTGGCTCGGTTGAACGGTACGCAACACAGCACGGTAACTGTGCCGAAGGATCCATCGCGCAGCTTCACCTGCTACAAGACCGGCACCGGTGTGGTGGACATCGAGCCGCAGCATGGGACTTGGGACTTGGTGGTGACCCAATACACGCACCAGTTCTACGAGCCTTTCCTGCCGTACCTCGTAGCGGGTGCGCTCTCCGCCAAAGGTGTTCGGGCCAGCAAGGTGCATGGTGTGGCGTTCGAGAATGTGACGCTTGCCGATACACTGAGCCATCCGTTCAATGCAGCACGCGATGCGATCGGTTACGATTGGAAGGAGTACGTGTTCGAAACAGCATCCTATGTGGTCGACCACACGCGCGTGTACATCGTGCAGGATGCGGAAGGCTTGTTCTACAAGCTCCAGTTCAGCGACTTCTATAGCGAGAGCGGACAGGTGGGCTGCCCCAGCTTCCAGGTGGTAGCGCTCTAGAAGTCCATCTCCCCGCCGCTCTGGCCCGGCTCTGAGCGTTGTTGCCCGCGTTTGCGGAAGAGCGACATGTTCTGCTCGCCGAATTTCCAAGTCAGCGTGAAGCGAACGAAACGCATCTCGCGACGGCGGAAACTCTCCTGATAGAGCAGTGGTGTTTCCACCGTGTTGCCCCAGCGTCGGCTGAAGAACACATCATTCACCGAGAGCACACCGGTGAGCTTGCGTGTGAAGTCGTGGCTGACGGAGGCATCCACGCCGTACTGCGAAAGCGAGACACCCTGGGGCTGGATCCGCGGGCTTTCATACTCGCCGTTCAACTGCATGGTCCAATCCTTCAGGAATCGGTAGTTCACCACCAGTTTGCTGTCCCAGTTGGTGCCTTCATTGCGCGTACCGCCTTGGGCGCTCGACAACGCCACGTTGGTGTACTGCACTGTTCCGCTCAGCGTGATCTGCAGACCTTGCATGGGGTCCACCTTGATCACGTTCTCCCAACCACCCGTTGTGCTGAACGCCCCGTTGATGAAGGTGTTCAGCAGGATCGTCGTATCCGACGGCAGCGGTGATGCATAGCCCGTGATCACGTCCGTGGTGTAACGTCCGAACACCGAGGTCAACCAGGTGGCCTTGCCTTTCAGGAAGGGGAGCAGGTGGTTCACTTCGGCCAAGTTGCTCATCTCCGGTGCTATCGCCGGGTTACCGATCCGCACGTTGCGGGCATCACTGAACATGATGAACGGAACGATCTGCCAGTGCCGTGGTCGTTGGATCTTGCGTGAGAAGTTCACCTGAAGTTCGCGTTCACTATCGCCCCAGCGACGTACGAGGTACAACGAGGGGAAGAGCGCGCGTCCCAAGTTGTCGGTACCATCAGGATATACGTATCGGAAGGTCTGGTCCTTTCCCTCCAACCGCGTCTCGAACAGCGTCTGCTCGAACCGAAGGCCCGCCATCAACGACCAATGCGTGCTCAGCTTCTGTGACCAATTGATGTACGCGGCGTTGATGATGTCCTGGATGGTGTAGTCGTTGCTCAGGGAAGTGTCGCGGATACCGGTGCCCACCAAGGGCGAGGTCACGAGCACCTCCAGACTTGTGCGGTCGGGAGCCACGTAGCTCTTGGCTCCGTACTCCAGTTTGGTCTTCTCCGACACCGGGTTGATGAAGTCCGCTTGGAAGGTGTACGAACTGGTCCGGCTGCGGCCGATGTTGTCCTGCAACCGCGGGCTTCCCAGCAGGAACGATCCATCGGGCAGGTAGCTGTAGAGGTCCTGGTCGCCGCGGCTCTCCCTTTGGCTGTTGTTGTAGGTGAAGTCCATGGTCCACTCCTTGCCTTCCTTGGGCGAGCGGTGCTTGAACATGACCTGTGAGGTAAGGCCCATGCGTTCGCTGAAGCTCGTATTGATCTGCTCCCCACGCGCAAGCAACTCCCGTGCGGAGCCGAACGAGGTGAACATCTGCGTATCGGTGCCATCATTGTCGAAGCCGCGCATGGCTTGCGACACGGACAAGGTGCTGCGATTGTTGACTTGCCAGTCCACGCCGATACGCCCCCCGTTCATGGTACGGCTCGACTCGCTCTCGGTGTCTTGATCGAAGTATCCGATGGTCTCGCCGAAGTATCGGTCCGTGCGGCGCGTGCGGCCAGTGGTCACGTTGCTGCCCGTGTTGAAGTTGTAGGAGAGATTAAAACCCCAGCGCCCGTCCTTGGCATTGAGGTTGCCGCCGAACTGGTAACGATCATTGCTCCCGATGCCCGCTTGTAACTGTCCGCTGTATCCGGGCTTGGTGTTCTTCTTCAATACCACATTAAGGATGCCACCCGTGGTGCTCGCATCGAAGGCCGCCGATGGGTTGGTGATCAACTCCACGCGTTCGATGTCCTCCGCTGGTATCATCTCCAAGGTCATGGAGGTGGGCCTTCCATCGATCAATACCTGTGGATTGGATCCGCGCATCTGCACGTTCCCTTCTACATCCACGCTCAAGCCCGGAATGTTCTTCATCACCTCCACCGCCGAAGCGCCTTGTGTGGTGAGGTCCTTGTCAACGTTGTACACCCTGCGATCCACCTGCATCACCGAGGTGCGTTTCTCCCCGGTCACTTCGAATTCCTTCAGGATCTCCGCATCCGGTTGCAATACCACGTTGCCTAGATCACGCTCCATACGTTCGCGGGAGAGTGTCACGGCGACCACTTGGGCTTTGTAGCCGATGAAGCTGATCGTCACCTTCAAACCCGTCAGCGGTAGGTTCTCGATCAAGAAGTCGCCGTTGTTGCGCACGATGGTACCTCCGAGCAGGCTGTCTCCGCGCTCGGCATTCACCGTTACGGTAGCGAATTCCGCCGGCTTGTTGGTGCTCGCATCGATCACCTTACCATACACCTTGCCGATCGCGGGCATTGGTCCCCGGCCCCCCGGGCGGCTCCCAGCCGGTGGTTGGGCTGTGGCGGAATGACCGATGCCGAGGATGAAGACCAGGAAGAGGACTGTTCGAAAGGCTGGAAGCATGCAGGATCGTGAGGGTGCAAAAGTACCCCGTTCACCATGGGTACTTGGTCTCTGACCCTGTTGTGCGCTCGAAGTGCGATCGATCAACAACTTTTCACAGCTCGGGACCAGAGGCAAAGAGAAAGCCCCCCGGTTCGCGGGGGGCTTTTCGTGTCGTTGTGTTCGTAGTTCTTAGTACTCGTCGCGGCGCGGACGCTCGCTACGGTATCCACCGCGGTCACCGCCACGGTCACCACCGCGATCGCTGCGGTAACCTCCACGGTCACCACCACCACCACCGCCGAAGCCGCGGCTACCGCCGCCGCCGCCGCCAAAGCCACCGCGATCACCCTCGGTACGAGGACGAGCCTCGTTCACCACGAGGTCGCGGCCGTGGAAATTCTTGCCATTGGTTCCTTCAATGGCAGCGCGCCCTGCCTCATCATTGGCCATCTCCACGAATCCGAAGCCACGGCTGCGGTTGGTGGCACGGTCCATGATGATCTTGGCCGAAGTCACCTCACCGAAGGGGGCGAACAGCTCGTGGAGATCCTGGTCCTTCACTGAGTAAGGCACGTTGGCGACGTAAATGTTCATGAGTTCTACTGACGGGTTAAAGTTTTTCGTTGCCTGTACCTCCTTGGTCTCGCCAAAGCACAAGGAGGCCTTTGGGCGGCACGAATGTATGTAGGAACTTGATCCGGTCAACACCCACCCGCCCAAGTGACGGGTCGATCGGGACCATCCGGTGAAGCCCGAACAGGGTCATTCAGCCACCAGGACCTGCCGGATGGCTGTGGAAGAAGGGCCTTCCACCCGCAGGAAATACATGCCCTCGGTCAGGTCTGCCACCTCCATCCTGTTGGCTTTGGAGGTGCGGATGAGCCGGCCTGCGGGATCCATGAGGCTGAGTTGGACAGCCCCGCCACCGGGTACGTCCACCATGAGGCTTTCCCTGGCCGGGATCGGGTAGACAAGGAAGTCCGCTGCACCAAGGGGAAGGACGCCCGTGCCCTGATCACAGAACTGCCGCGCTAGGAAGTCCGCAGCCCAACCGTCCACCAGCGGAAGGTCATGGATGTCATGTGCATTGCCGGTATGCGGATGGAACTCGTACCGGTCCGAGGTGTATCCGAGTTGTTGGATGTACGGATCCAATGCACACGAACCGAACAACCAGGGATAGTTGGCGCCAAGTCCAAGTGGCAGCCCCCAGAGTGCCTGTTGGTAGCCGCAGCCCACCACCGGGTCGCCGGTCTGGTGGTAGGTGAAGAGCGCAGCATCGGTGGGCGCATCGATCATCGCGGTGTCCAAGATGCCACCGAAGTAGGCCACGCAAGCATTCACCGTGGCACTCGCGCCTGGATTCAAGGTGCCATCGATCGGCCCAAGGTCGGGTCGTGGGTACTGCACTAGGATGTGGTTCACCGGTGCGGCAGCGTTGCAGGCTGAAGGCTTCTCCATATCGGCAGTCGCATAGGCCACATGCATGGCGGTGATGGCTCCAGCGCTGACCCCACAGATGGACACGTTATCCACATCGGTGCTGTCCTGTTCGCTTCTTGAACGCAGGAAGCGGATGGCCCCCTTCACATCCTGTTGCGCCCGATAGGCCGCGCGGATCACCTCCGCCTGATCGTACGCGTAGGGTGTGGAAAGGATGGGTGGTGCGTAGAATCCTAGCCGGTAGCTGATCGTGGCCGCCACATAGCCTCGTTCCGCGTACCAGCGGCAGAGCTCATTCATCTCATTGCGGTTGCCACCGATGAAGGCGCCGCCATGCACGGCCACGAATAAGGGTCGCTGGATAACGCCATCACCCACAGGTTTGAACAGGTTCAGCCGCAGGCTATCCGTTCCACCATCGAAACGTTCCGCTACGCCATAGAGGATATCGTTCTCGATGGAAACGTCGAACTGGCGTGTGGTATAGTCATATGTACAGCTCTGGGCTTGTGCTGAACCAAGGAAGGGAAGCATCACCAGGACTGGAACGAGGGAGGAGCGCATGCTGCAAGGTATCATGTGTTCGAGTTCCGCCATCATATTCGACGGGGGCACCATCGTGTGGTCACCTGCTTGGCTGGCCAACCGTTCGTCACCAGTCCAGCAGGCCCGCACATTCTTCTTCTGGGGCACTTCCCGCTGGTGGAACCTTGCATCACCCCTCGTTCATGGACCGTGCCCTCGACCCGCGCCCAGCTCGGCGCAAACGACTCATCGCCCTCGGCTGCATCGTTGGCGCTGTTCTGCTGTTGGCCATCCTTTGGGCCGGCTCCTTCACCACCAAGCGCGTTCGCGTGGAAGCGGCGAAGGTCACCTTGGCCACTGTGCAACAAGGCTTGTTCAAGGAGTTCATTCCGGTCACCGGTACTGTTCAGCCGATCCAGACCGTATTCCTCGATGCCCTCGAAGGCGGCACGGTGAAACGGCGTTTCGTGGAGGACGGCACCCATGTGAAGGCCGGAGAGCCCATCCTTGAGTTGAGCAATCCACAGTTGCATATGGATGCGATCAACCGCGAGGCGCAGCTCCTAGATCAACAGAACAACCTGCGGAACACGCGCCTGGCCATGGATCAGCAGACCACCCGTTTGAAGGATGACCTGCTCAACCTGGATAAGGACCTGAAGAGGCTCGAGCGCGATGGGCGCGTGGATGAACGACTGATGCGTGATTCCTTGCTCGCCTCCAACACCTACCTCAGCAATGTGGAGAACCTCGCCTACATGCGAGAGAAACGGAAGCTGCTTGCCGCGAACGTGCGCAGCGACTCCATCTTTCGCCAAAGCCAGGTCGGTTCCATCACCACCAACCTGGCCCTCATCGATCAGAATCTGCGCTTCCTGCGGGAGAACCTCCAGAACCTGGTGATCAAGGCCCCGATCGATGGGCAGCTGAGCGGGTTGAACGTGGAACTGGGGCAGACAAAGCAACGCGGCGAACGCATCGCGCAGATCGATGTGTTGGAGAGCTTCAAGGTACGCGCACGTATACCTGAGCACTATGTCAGTCGGGTGAGCATCGGCCTGCACGGGAGTTTCATCCAAGGTGGTCGCGAGTTCAGCGTTGAGGTCTTCAAGGTCTATCCGGAGGTAAGCAACGGAGAGTTCGACGTGGACCTCCGATTCGTAGGGGAGAAACCCGACGTGCGTCGCGGCCAGACCTTCCAGGTGCGCTTGCAGCTGAGCGAAGACATGCAAGCGGTGATGCTGCCACGCGGCCCTTTCTTCCAAGACAGTGGTGGGCAATGGGTGTACGTGGTGGATGCCGAAGGGACGGGTACCAAACGGACCGTTTCTCTTGGTCGCCAGAACCCGGACATGTACGAGGTGATCGAAGGGCTCGAACCCGGCGATCGCGTGATCACCAGCCGCTACGACGCCTTCAACAACGCCGACGAGATCATCATCCAGTAACAACCTGCGATCCACCGTATCGCTCCAACTCCCAAGCCCATGAGCCTGCTGAAGACCACAGATCTTTCCAAGGTGTACCGCACCGACACGGTGGAGACCACCGCGCTGAACCACGTGAACATCGCTATCGAGCAGGGTGAGTTCGTGGCCATCATGGGGCCCAGTGGCTGCGGGAAGTCCACACTGCTCAACATCATCGGACTACTCGACTCTCCTTCGAGCGGCACCTACCTCGTGAATGGAGAGGATGTCAGTGGCTACAACGAACGCAAGCGTGCGGAGGTGCGCAAGAGCACCATCGGTTTCGTTTTCCAAAGCTTCAACCTGATCGATGAACTGACGGTCCAGGAGAACATCGAACTGCCGTTGATCTACACCCGCATGGCGAAGGCCGAGCGTCGGGAGCGCGTGGAGGAAGCCATGCAACGCATGAACATCGCCCACCGCGCCAAGCACTTCCCCCAGCAGCTCAGCGGCGGGCAGCAGCAGCGTGTGGCCATCGCACGTGCCGTGGTGAACGCCCCGAAGCTGATCCTGGCCGACGAACCGACAGGTAATCTCGATACCGCGATGGGCGAGGAGGTGATGGGACTGTTGACGGAACTCAACAAATTGGGGACCACGGTCATCATCGTTACCCACAGCCTGCGCGACGCGGGTTATGCCCAGCGCACCATCAAATTGCTGGATGGCAAGGTGGTTGAAGGGAATGTGCCTGTGCAGACCTTACTGTGACCGATCGATCGGGGATCGTTGGTAGCTGAAGCGGGCGAGGGCAAGCTTCTTGCACAGGACACCGGATCTTTGCCGGGCAGATGCAGGAAGCGGATTCGAACGCGCCCAAGGAAATAGTTGAGCCACGCCTCCGCCGTCCACTGTTCCGGCGTTTGGTGCGTTGGTCATTGGCGGCGTTGTTGTTCCCGGTCGGGTTGCTGATCTTGGTCTCCGTGGCCCTTTATATCCCGGCTGTTCAGGATCTGGTCCGGGGCAAGGCGGTCGCATTCCTGCACGAGAAACTCGGCGCCGAAGTGGCGCTGGAGAAGCTCGTACTTCGCTTTCCGCTCGGTGTTTCCATCCAAGGGCTCTATATCGAGGACCTATCCGGTGATACGTTGATCAGCGCCGGTGAACTGAAGGCCCGTGTATCACTCACCGGTCTGTTCAACGAGCGCATCCATCTCACCGGCCTGTCATTGTCCGATACTCGAGCAAATTTGGCTCAAGACGCAGATAGCACCTTCAACTTCCAGTTCATTGTTGATGCCTTCACTTCGGATAGCACGGTAGCAGCCGAGCCCACCGAAGGGAAGGGCTGGACATTCACCGTGGATGGCATTGCGTTGAAGGACATCCACTTCACCACCGACCTGCGACCATCCCGGATGGAGCTTGATCTGCATCTTGGTGAACTGCATCTGCCGCTGGAAGCTTTCGACCTGGACAGCATGCGCTTCCATGCCGGTGAGCTGCGGATCGCGGATACACGCATCGCTATGCGCAGCGCTCCCTCTGCTCCATCACCCGATACCTACCCCAACTTGGAGTCACCTTTCGGTGAGTTGGATCTGGCCCTGGCTTCGATCGTTCTTGATCGTGTCGCCTTCAGCTCGGCTTCCATCGGTTCGGTCGATCGTTTGTCCGTGGGGCTACTACACGCGCAGTTGGATGTGGATCGAATGGACACTCGCCGCCAGCTTTTCCACCTTGCTCAGGTGATGGTGGAAGGGCTCGTATACACTGTCGTGAGTGATAGCGTCGGCGAAAAGCTGCCCGGTGGATCGGAACCAGCCTGGCTTGGTCATGACGACGGTTTCCGCTATTTCCTTCGTGATCTGGATGTGCGGATCGGTCGACTGGAGTTGCACGACGCAGCGCTGGGCATGCATGCTGGTCGCGTTGCGCCGCCGGGCTCCACGTTCGATCCCGCACATGTGGTGCTGGCTGGTGTGAACGCGCAGCTAAACGGGGTAGTTGCCAACAATGATGAAGTGCGGGTCGTGATCGAGGATCTCCATGGCCGGTATGGATCGTCGGAACATCTCTTCCAACTGAAGTCCGACATCCGCGGCACCGCTGCTCAGCTCGTGCTTACAGGGACACACCTGCGTTGGGATGGTCTTCTGGCGGAGTTGGATGTGCATACACGCCAAGGTTCGTTGGAGAACGCCTATCGCACTCCGGAGCGTGTGCCGATCCATGTGCGGTTGAAGACCACGATCCCCCAAGAGCATCAAGCACAACTCTTCGCGCTGCTACCTGCTGGTATGCTGCCGATCACGAACATACCGGAGGGTTTTTCTTTAGGGGCGCACCTTGCTGGCACCTTGGAACGCATGGATACCATCGCGGTGGATCTCCACGGCGATGCCGGCACGACCTTGAATGTCAACGGTAGTGTGGTGAACGCCATGCATCCGGATAGGATGAACGTCGATCTGAACGTCGACCCGTTCATCATGGGTGCCGGAACACGCATGCTCATGGGAGCATTCATTCCCGACAAGACGTTGGTGCCTTCGCGTCTTCAGGTGCGCTCCGCGATCCAAGGTGGTCCGAATAGGATCAAGGCTTCGCTCGACTTGCGCTCTGATCTCGGTGATGTTGTTGGCCATTCAATGATCACCGGTTCGCAGAAGGACCTTCCGGATGCGCTGGAAATGGATGTGCGAGCCACAGGAGTGGCGCTGGCGCGGATCCTCGGCGATACGGCTTGGCGTGATGCCGATGTACGCATCCAAGCCGAAGCACGCGCTTTGAATACGCCGCAGCGACAGGGATGGCTGGAGGTGCGGCCGACCCGGTTGATGCACGAAAGCGCTGACCTGAGCGTGGCCTATCTACGCGCCGACCTTACCGGGGACTCCATTCTTGCATTGGTGGATGTGGAGAGCGAACCACTGGCGTTGCGGTTAAAGGCTGCCGGTACCTGGCCTGCGAAGGAGAATGACTTGACAGCCGATGTTGACTTGGAGGTCGGCCGGGCTGATCTGGAAGTGTTGGGTTTGACGGACCATGCCTTGGCGATCATCGGCGATTGGAATGGAAGGCTTGCCATCGACACGCTGGGCCAGGTGACCTTCAATATGAACATGGACAGCACCCGGCTGGAGAACGGGACCGAGCAATTCGTTTTCGAGACCTTGGATCTTAGGTGGCATCTTGGCGCCGATTCCACCAGCGCATCCGTGGCCAGTGATGCTCTGGACCTGAGCTTCAACGCCAATATCGGAGTAGACACCTTATTGGTGCGGGTGAAGGAGAAAGGGCGGAGCATCTTCACCAGCGACACAGCGTACCATACGCTACCCGGCGGTCGCTTCGACCTTTCGGTGGACCTCAAGCGCAGCGAATGGCTCGCAGGTATGGTACTCCCGAACTTGCATGCGATCGAACTACAGGAACTGGCAGCCCATTACGACAGTGATGCCGATGAACTGAATGCGCGCATCATGCTTCCCAAGCTGCTCTACGATAGCTTGGAGGTGAATGATATCGCTTTCAACATGGCCATCACGGGTGGCACCTTGGACACCAAGCTCCGTGTGGAACATGTCGCACAAGGCGCTTATCATATCGACGGACTTACCGCTGATGTGAGCGGAAGTGGGGGCGATCTGTCCGGGGATCTGCGGATCGGATCGACGGAGGAGGCTCGTTACCACATCGGTGCACGGATGCAGCAGGTGCCGGACGGCCTGGAATTCTCCCTGGCTCCCGAACTGGTGCTCGACCAGCAGCCGTGGCAGGTCGCTCCAAAGAACCGTTTGCTCATCACCGATGAACGTATCACCGCCACCGACCTCGATCTTCGTTCTGGTGAACAACGGGTCGCGTTGCGAACGCTCGACCGGTCTCTCGAGATCGATCTTGGGGCTTTCCGCATCGCCACCTTGGCCAATGTCATTTCATCAGCTGATTCTGTTCCGATCATCAACGGAAGCATCGATGGACTTATCCGTCTTCCGGCCCGTGGTTCCGCTGGCATGAATGCTGATCTGACCATTGCGGAATTGCAGGTGATGGCCACTGAACTTGGCACCTTGGACGTGGTGGTGCTCGGCGAAGCCAACGAACATTACCGCGGGAACGTGGCGCTCAGTCGTTCATCCAACGAACTCGAAGCCAAGTTCGATCTGGCTCCAGAAAGCGAACGGGCGATGGCTTCCATGGACCTGCGCGACATCAGTTTCTTAGAACCTTTCGTGAGCGAGTATCTCTACGAGATGACCGGTGGGCTTGACGGCGTGGTGGATTACAGCAGGGTCGGAGAGCGCACCAGCTTGCGCGGTCGCCTGCACTTCCAGCAAGCCAGCGTGGGCGTCGTCGCAACAGGCGCCACATACACCTTGGCTGATGAGGTGTTGGTGATGACCGATCAAGGGTTGCATTTCGACTCGTTCAGAATGCTCGATAGCCTGGGCAATGCGTTCCTCATCGATGGGGATGTGCGAACGGTCATGTTGGACAAGCCCATGCTCGATCTGCGGATACGAACGGACCGGTTCCAGTTGGTGAGCAGCACGATCGAACAGAACCCACGGTTCTTCGGGGAACTTTTCGCCCGGATCGATCTGCAGGCGAAAGGCCCGGCCACGCGACCCAACGTGAAAGGGGGGCTGACCATTCTGCCCGGTACGGTCTTCAGTGTCGTGCTTCCTGGCACCACCGTGGAGCTTGTCAATGCGGAGGGTATCGTGGTCTTCACCGATGACCTGTACGCTGTGGACTCCCTCGCACTGAATGCGGATGCTGCGCTCTTGCGCGACTCGCTGGAAGCCCTGCTACCCGGAGTGGAGCTCGACCTCAACATCAAGGTGGATAAGGAGGCCGTGTTCGCCATCGTCTTGGATCCCGCTGCCGGCGATCAAGCCTCGGTAAGTGGTGCGGCTGATCTGGTATTCCGGTACGCTCCCGGTTCCTCCATGTACCTCAGCGGACCGTTCGTGGTGGAACGCGGTGAATACACGCTTGATCTCTACGGTCTGGTGAAGAAGCGCTTCGAACTCGTGAAGGGTGGCTCGGTGCGCTGGAGCGGTGATCCTGTGAAAGCCGAGATGGACCTGCGCGCGCGCTACCGGTCCGATACAGCCCCATATGCCCTCGTGGCGTCGGGGAACACCATGATGGATGCTGAACGCAACCGTCTGCAACAACCGTTGCCCTTCGATGTGTTGATCGATATCACGGGGAGCATGAGCGGGCCCGATATCGGGTTCGGTATAGACCTCGAACGACAGGTGCGCAACAGCTTCCCCAAGGTGAGCGAACAACTCGACCGTCTCAACCAGCCCGGGAACAACGAGGAGTTGAATCGCCAGGTGTTCGGTTTGCTCGTGCTGAACAGCTTCCTGGTGGATGAAGGAAGCGGTGGCGATCCGAGCAGTGGCATCGCCACCAGTGCTGCTCGGAATTCCGTGAACGGCCTGCTCACCGATCAGATGAACAAGCTCACCGGCCGCTATTTGAAAGGCGTGGACGTGAGCTTGGGTGTGAACACTTACGATCAGTCCAGCGGACAGAGCACCTATCAACGAACATCACTCGATTACCGGGTGAGCAAACGTCTGTTGAACGACCGGCTCAGTTTCGAGGTGGGGGGAAGCGTGGGGGTGGATGAACAGAACAGCCAAGTGAGCAACGTGAGCAATACCCGCGCAGCACAGTACGCCATCCTCTACGACCTGACCACTGATGGACGATTCCGGATACGGGGCTTCCACGAGAACGCGTTCGATCTCTATGACGGGGAGATCACCAACAGCGGCGTGGCCATCATGTTCACCAAGGATATCGAGGAGAACGAACGCGCTAGGACCAAGGCCCGTAAGCTCATCTTGGAGGAACGCGAGCGGAATGCAACGGAACAACAGCAGGAAGTCGAATTGGAACCAACGGGCCGATGAGGACCTTGACCCGTCATATCAGCCTATTGGTATCGGCCGTACTGCTTCAAGCCTGTACGGGGTTGAAGTACGCCACTGAGGAACGTCCGCTATTCACCGGGTTCGAAGTGGTGTTCAGCACCCCTCCAGAAGCCGATGAGCGCGCGGCACAGGCTGAACTGGAAGCGGTCGTAACACCACCACCGAGCGAAGCCGTGCTGGGCTTGCGGCCGTTGGTGGCATTGTACAACATGACCGGTGAGCCGCGTCGCAAGGGCAAGGGTCTGCGCCACACGTTGAAGTACAAGATCGCATCAGCACCCGTCCATATCGATGAAGTGCCCCTTGCCGATATCGATGCAGCGTTGGTCAACAGAATGAACAACCGCGGCTACTTCAGTGCCAAGGCGACCCATGAGGTGATCCGACAAGAACGTCAGGCCCATGTGCTTTTCAGTGTCACCCCGGGTCCGGTGCATCGGATGCGGACGATCATATACGGCGATACGGCCTTGGCGGAGGTCGATCCGCTCTACGCAAGGATCTTGCGCGCGGGAACGAATAGGGAGGTGCTTGAGGGCGACCCCTATCACCTTGCAGCCTTGGTGGCGGAGCGCGAGCGTGTGGGCGCGCAGCTTCGCAACGCGGGCTTCTACCGCATGAACGCCGACCTGCTTGAATTCGCAGCGGATACCACCGTGGGCGACCATCAAGTGGATCTACGGTTGCGTGTGAAATCGGAGGCAGGCCTTAACGAGCGGATGCGGTATGTGATCGGTGAAGTGTTCGTGCACGGCGACTACGATGATGTGCTGCCACCTTCGGACTCAGTGTTGGTGGATAGCCTGCACTACATCAACTACCTCGGGATGTACCGTCCACACACCATCACGCGAGGTGTGTTCCTAAAGCCTGGTACCTTTTTCTCCCAACGGCGATTGGACGCCACACGGCAGTATCTATCCGGATATGGCGTTTTCTCATCGGTGGCGGTCAACCTGGTGGAGGATACCGTTATGCGAGGTCTGCTGCATGCCGATGTCCGTCTGACCCCTCAGGAGCGCTTCTCATTGTTCAGCGAGCTCAATGCCATCAGCAAAAGCAACAACTTCACCGGGCCGGGCCTGAAGGTTGGCTGGAAGGACCGCGACATGTTCCGTGGTGCCGAAGTGTTCACCGTTGATCTGAACGGCCGATTCGAGACCCAGGTGGCGGGAGCGGGCAAAGGGACCAACGCCTACGAGATCGGTGCGAAGGCTGCATTGAGTATCCCGAGGCTCCTGTTCCTCGGGCACTTGAAACAAGCCCGATCCTATGTCCCTACCACACGCATGGATATCGCTTACGGCCTTTTCCGCCGCATCGGACTCTACGGTCTGGAGTCGGCGAATGTGGGCTACAGTTATATCTGGCGCCAGAACAGATCGGTTTGGCACGATGTCCGTTTCCCTGAGGTGAGCTTCAACAACTTGTATTACACCAGTGCTGACTTCGACGCTTTTCTGGGCCAGAATGCTTCAATCCGTCGCAGCTTCGAGGAACAGTTCATCGTCGGAGTCGGATACACGTACACCCGCAGCAACCAACAGGGAAAGAATGACCGCTCTTGGTGGCTCATGAGTCTTGGTGCGGATGAGGCTGGTCTGCTGCTCGCATCCATATACCGCGCTGCTGAAGGGCCGGCTAGCGCGGATGGGTATCGCTTGCTCGGACAACGGTTCGCACAATACGTGCGCTACCGCGCTGAGGGTCGCTGGTTCCAAGCGACCGGCAAGGGTGGTGGACAGATCGCCGCACGGGTGCTCGCCTCGGCAGCACATCCTTACGGCAACAGCTCCACGGTGCCTTATGTGAAGCAATTCTTCAGCGGAGGTACCAACAGCCTGCGCGCGTTCCGTGCACGAAGCATCGGACCAGGAACCTACACACCCGAGCCAAGTGCAGATGGCTCGGTATTCCTGGTCGATCAGGTCGGAGATATCAAGTTCGAGGTGAACCTCGAGTATCGCTTCCCCATCTCCGGCATCGTGAAGGGCGCGGTCTTCTCCGATGCAGGCAACGTCTGGCTGCAGAATGAAGACCCCCAGCGACCCGGCGGTGAATTCCAATGGGACCGGGCATTGAACGGGTTGGCCGTTGGAGCGGGATTCGGGCTGCGCATCGACCCGGAGGTGATCGTGATCCGCTTCGATCTCGCTACACCACTGCGCAGACCTGAGCTCCCGCCCGGTGATCGGTGGGTGTTCGATGACCAGCAGCCCCGCGTGATGGACAATTTGGTGCTGAACATCGCCATCGGCTACCCGTTCTGAGCGGACCTTTGTGCCATGACCCACCTGAAACGCTCATACCCAGTAACGGGCATGACCTGCGCGAGCTGTGTGCTCCAAGTGGAGAAGGCGTTACTCGCGGAGCCCGGTGTGGAGCGCGTGACGGTGAATCTCGCGACCAACACGGCGCAGGTCATCGGTGATGAGGCGGCCGTGGATGGTCAGCGCTTGCAACGCGCCGTCCGGAAGGCTGGATACGACCTGTTGATCACCGAGGCTGATGAAGCGGTGGTCGAAGCCGAGCGCATACAGGTGCGCCGCTTGGCGGACTTGCAACGCAGGCTTTGGATGGCCGTGGCTTTGAGCACGCCCCTGGTCATCGTCGCCATGTTCTTGATGCATGAACCATGGGCCAACTGGGTCATGTGGACGCTGAGCACACCCGTGGTCCTGATCCTGGGTCGGCAGTTCTTCATCAACGCGTGGAGACAAGCCCGTCATCGGCGTGCGAACATGGATACGCTCGTCGCGCTAAGCACGGGTGTGGCCTATGCGTTCAGCGTGTTCAACGTGCTCGTGCCATCGTTCTGGATCGGTCGAGGGCTTGAACCGCATGTCTACTTCGAGACGGCTGCGGTGGTGATCACCTTCATCCTATTGGGTAAATTCCTCGAGGAACGCGCGAAAGCTGGAACGAGTGGAGCCATCAAGAAGCTCATGGGGCTGCGGCCAAGCAGCGTGCTACGCGAGGAGAATGGCGGTTCGAAGGAGGTTCCCATCGCCGAGGTCAACGTCGATGACATCCTCATCGTACGTCCCGGAGAAAGCATCGCCGTCGATGGAGTGGTCATCAGCGGGGAAAGCCATGTGGACGAGAGTATGATAAGCGGGGAGCCGATCCCTGTTCCCAAACTAACGGGTGCGAGCTTGCTTGCGGGTACCATCAACCAGAAGGGTAGTTTCCGTATGCGTGTGCAGAAGGTGGGCGCCGGGACCTTGCTAGCACGGATCGTGCGCGCGGTGCAGGAAGCCCAAGGAAGCAAGGCACCAGTGCAACTGTTCGTTGACAAGGTGGCCGCGGTCTTCGTTCCTGTCGTGATGTCCATCGCGTTGGTGAGCGCGTTCATGTGGTGGATCCTTGGTGGAGAGCATGCTTTCACGCAGGGGTTGCTCGCTATGGTCACCGTGCTGGTCATCGCGTGCCCCTGTGCGCTCGGGCTTGCCACACCCACGGCCATCATGGCCGGTATGGGTAAAGGCGCAGAGCACGGGATCCTGATCAAGGATGCTGAAAGCTTGGAGCGCGCGCGCAAGATCACCGCCATCGTATTGGATAAGACCGGTACCATCACCGAAGGCAAGCCGAAGGTGGTCGAGGAGGTCGGACTAGATGACCGCCGCGCTAGGAGGGCCTTCCTCGCCATCGCGTCCCGATCGAAGCATCCGTTGGCCCTGTCCATCGTTCAGTACATCCTCTCCCTTGGTCCCGACGATGCCTTGGGTAACGATACGACCGTTGACCACTTCGAGGACCTTACCGGCAAGGGCGTTAAGGCCGAGGTGGATGGAGCCACTTGGCTCATGGGAAATCGGCGCCTGCTTGAGGAACATGGTGTCGCCATCACAGGTGAGTGGCGTGAGCATGAGAAACGGTGGCAGGAAGCCGCCCATACCTTGGTATGGTTGGCGGAGGCTGGGCGCGTGTGCGCGGCCGTCGCCATCAGCGATCGCATCAAGCCGTCTGCTGCCGAGGCCATAGCACGTTTGCGAAAGGCTGGTATCAAGGTGTTCATGCAGACCGGTGATGCGCGCCGCACCGCATTGGCCGTGGCTAGGGCTGTGGGGATCGACGATCCACGAAGCGAGGTGCTTCCTAAGGATAAAGCGGCATTCGTCCATGGGCTTCAGCAACAGGGACACGTGGTGGCCATGGTGGGCGACGGCATCAACGACAGCGAGGCGCTGGCCAAGGCCGATGTGAGCATTGCCATGGGACGCGGCAGTGACATCGCTATGGATGTCGCTCGGATGACACTGGTCACGGATGACCTGAATGCACTTCCCCGTGCCATTGAGTTGTCAAGTCGCACCGTTTCTGTGATCCGCCAGAACCTCTTCTGGGCATTCATCTACAATGTCATCGGCATTCCCATTGCAGCCGGTGTTCTGTATCCACTGAACGGCTTCCTATTAGACCCCATGTTCGCTGGAGCGGCCATGGCACTGAGTAGTGTGAGCGTGGTGAGCAACAGCTTGCGCCTGCGATGGGCGAAGTTGGTCCTTGACCCGTCGCCTCGTGATGTGGTGCCCAACCGCTCATCACCGGGGTAACAGCCGCACACCCGTTCGGGAGCTCGGCCATCGACCACTGCACACCTTGCGGTCATGTGGTCCATCAACTTGCGTTTCGCATGGCGCACGCTCATGCGCGACAAGCTCTTCAGTGCGCTCAACATCTTCGGACTCGCCATCGGAGTGGTGGCCTGCATGCTCATTTACATCTATGTGCAGGACGAACTGAGTTTCGATGCACACCACGCCAAGGCGGATCGGATCTTCCGGATCCAGTCGCACTTCAACTTCGGTGATCAAAGCGACGACTTCGGCCTTACGCAGTTCGCCATGGTGCCGACACTATTGCAAGAATACCCGGAGATCGAGAGCGGAAGCTGGTTGTACGTGCTCAACAACTGCACCTTCAACTACGAGGGAAGCACTTACGTGGAGCAAGATGGCTACTACGCCGATACGGCCTTCTTCCGAACCTTCGACTACCGTTGGCTACACGGCGGTCCTGACGCTTTGGACGAGCCGGACAATGTGGTCATCACCCAGCGCATGGCGAACGAGATGTTCGGAAGCGACCAACCCATGGGGAAGCTCATCGAACGTAATGGGCGAACGTTGACAGTTGCTGGCGTCATCGATCACAACGGAACCAACACCCATGTTCCTCCCGGTTGTTTCCTCAGCTTGCTTGGCATGCCGCCACAGGCGAAGGAACAGCTGATGAACGGTTGGGGACAGGTGAGCAGCTACGGGTACCTCGTCCTTGCCGAAGGCACCACAGCGGAGAGCTTCCAACCGAAGATGGACGCTTTCATGCAGAAGTACATCTTACCCTTCTGGCAACAGGATGCTGGGTTCAACGGCACCATGCGCTTCAACCTCGAACCGCTGCGCGATGTGCATTTCAACAATGATCTCATCTACGACAGTCCGAAGAAGGGGAACAAGGCATACGTCACCCTCTTGAGTATCGTGGCGGTCCTGATCCTGGCGATCGCTTGCTTCAACTACATCAACATGAGCACCGCCGATGCTACGCGTCGCGCTAAAGAGGTGGCCTTGCGCAAAGTGAGCGGTGCCGGTCGAGGACAGTTGGTCGCCCAGTTCATCGGAGGCAGCTTGCTTGTTGCCCTTTTGGGCATCGTGCTCGCACTCGTGCTGCTGAGGTTGGGGCTACCGCTGTTCAATAGCATCAGTGGAAAGGATGTGGGTATGTCACAAGTGTTGAGCGGAGGGTTCATCGCGTTGATCGCCGTGGTCGTGATCCTGATCGGCGTTGTGGCAGGCAGTTATCCAGCTTTCTTCCTAACCCGCTTCTCACCCCAGCTCCTGCTCAAAGAAGGTGTTGCTGGTGCAAGGAGGCAACCGATACGCCGGCTGCTCATGGCCGTTCAGTTCGGCATCGCCTTGTTCATGGTGGTCGGTTCACTTGCCGTGTTCGGGCAATTGCATTGGATGCGCACCAATGACATGGGACTGCGAAAGGAGAACGTGCTCATGGTAAGGATGCCAAGTCCACATCCGGAGGATACGCTGCAATGGGATGCGATAAGACCGATGAAGACCGAGATGGCACGAGAGAGCTTCGTGATGGCAGCATCGTTCGCGGACAATACTCCCGGCGGCGGTACCCAGCGTTGGGTGTTGCGGGCCAAGACCGCGGCGGGTAATATGGACAAGCCACTACCGGCCATGAGCTGTGATCCGGACTACCCAGCGCTGATAGGAATGGAGTTCGCTCAGGGTCGCACCTTCGATGCGGGCATCCCAACTGACCAGCGCAGCAGCATCATCGTGAATGAAGCCTTGGTGAAGGCCTTCGGATGGGCCGACCCGCTGAACGAGAAGCTCTACATCCCCGGCGATAGTATCGATCAGGAGCTCAACGTGATCGGTGTGGTGAAGGATTTCCACTATGCCAGCTTGCATACACCGATAGAGCCCATCGCTATCTTCCAGGGCCATCCGCGCTATGGCGTCAACAACCTGCTGTTCCGCTTGGCACCCGGTGATGTCCAAGGGCAGCTGAAATCGCTCGAGGAGCGTTTCAGGACCATCGCGCCCAATGCTCCATGGGAGGCCACCTTCCTTGATACGCGCATCGCAGAACTGTACGCGACAGAGGATACGCTTTTCCGGGTGTTCGCCGCGTTCACGGTGTTGACCATTCTCCTCACCGTGATGGGGCTCTACGGAATGGCGTATTTCACAGCGAAGCAGCGCACCCGCGAGGTCGGCATTCGAAGGGTGATGGGTGCCTCCGTTGTGGATATCATCCGCCGGTTGAACTCCGAGTTCGCCGCGCTCCTCGTGATCGCTCTTATAGTCGCATTCCCGCTCGCCTATTTCGCCATTGTCCGGTGGTTCGAGACCTTCGCTTATCATACCGCGATCTCTCCGCTGTGGTACATCGGCGCATTCTTGCTCACGTTGGTCGTCACGGTCCTCACTGTGACCGCGCAGGCGTACCGTGTTGCGGTGGCCGATCCGGTGAAGGCGCTTCGACACGAATGAAAAGGATGGATGGAAGTGGAGGTAACGAAAGTTCTATTGACCGGTGCTCTTCGGAAGCGGTCCTTTGTTGCCAACCTTCAGATCATGCGTCTACCTGTACTCCTTTCATTCTGCACCGTAGCAACGGTCGCGTTCGCTCAACCGCCCAATGACCAGTGTTCGGCGGTCACGCCGTTCGACCTATCCATCGGTGGCAACGTCGTGCGCACCGGCACACGAACAGCAGCCACCACGACGAATGATGGTGTGCCCACCAGTGTGCTGATGGCCACCCCGAATGTGGCATCGGTGTGGGAAGCCTTCACCACCACCGAGTGCAGCAATGTGACCGTCCTTTACTGCAATACGCCTTTGCCCGCCACCACCATGTGGAACTTCCTCTCCACCACATGTCCTGCCGATGTGCCCATCTACTTCAGCTTCGCCGATTTCGGCATCCAGTGCCCGAATGGTCAGTTCGGCATCCAGTGGTTCAACCTTCCGCCAGGCACCTACTACCTGCCGGTCTATTGTACATCCAGTGGTGGTCCGTATTCCATGGAGTTCAGTGCCGTGGCGTGTATCCCCGGACCTGCTAATGATGAATGTGCAGGTGCCATCACCTTACCGGTGAACACCAGTTGCGAGCCGACCGTTGGTTCCGTGGCGAACGGCACTTTCTCATTTCCTGCCAATGCGTGTAACGGCGCTACCGGCGCGGCCAACGATGATGTCTGGTTCGCGTTCGTGGCCACTGGGACCCAACACACTATCACCCTGAACACCACCAGCGCTGACCTCGATGCGGTGATGGAGCTATTCCCTGCTGACTGTTCGAGCACCACTCCGCTGGCCTGTGCAGATGCCACGTTCGAGGGAGGTACGGAGGTCATGCAAGCCAGTGGTCTGGTGGTAGGGGCCACTTACCGATTCCGTGTGTTCCATTATTACACCTCGCTCACCTACGAACCGGAGTTCACCGTATGCGTGACGGGTGATGTGGGCACAGGGTTGGGTGTACCAATGGCTCACGATATTCGTGTGTTCCCAACAGCCACTGAAGGTCTGGTGTACGTTCAAGGTGTGCTGCCCGGGAGCCAGGTGCGCGTGATAGACCACTTGGGGCGGACGATGGAGACCGGATCGGTCACGGCTGAAGGAATGGTGGTTGATCTGGCCGACCAGCCGTCTGGTGTTTACGTGGTCGAAGTCCTTGGACCGGATGGTTCGGGATCCCGGAGATCCGTGGTGCGGCTCTAAGCGCTGCACCTGCCGAGGAAGCCCTTTGGATCTTTTCCAAGGGGCTTTTTCGTGTGCCCATCTGGCAGGAACTGACAGGTAGGCGATCCTGTTCACGTTCCTTAACAATAGGGTTATGCGGAGTGGCAGATTTCCCACGTTGCTCCATTGCGGCACGGATCATGCCGCGGCAGAAGCATGATGAACAACACGAAAGACGAGACCAATGTGCACCGCACGCTGATCGTCGACGCTCCGGCGGAATTCGTGTGGGCGGCGTTGAGCGATCCCAAGTTGACCCACCTTTCGCTGGCGTGGTCGTTGAAGGGTGAATTACAACGAGGCAAGACCTTCCAGTGGCTCGTGCGCGATGAAGCCGGGGTAGGGGAGGTAGCCGCTGAAGGCACCGTGCTCACACTTTTTCCCAAGGAGCGACTGCGGTATTTCCACTACGATCTGCGGAGCCGGCTCCCCGATGAACCTGCCATCTTCACCACGGTGGACCTTCACCTGATCCAGGAAGCCGAGGATCGCACCCGGTTGGAATTGTGGCAGGGCGATTTCGAAGGGCTTCCGCATGCAGCACGTCGTGCCCGGGAGGCTGGCCGTCAATGGACGGAACGGTTGGTGGGTGTAAAGCGTGTGGCTGAGGAACTTAGTCGCTCGGAAGCGGCCTGATGAGTTAGTGTGGCGTGGGTGGCACCGCTGGGGTTTGGTGGTACTTCAACGAAATCGCTGCCCGCGCCGCACCTCTCTTACTCTGAGCTTCAAATGCAGCTGGCGATAAATGGCAACAATTGCTCATATGAGCATTCCCGCCAACCACTTCAGTTGAAGTTCGGCCAACTTGGCCTCATACTTCGCCACCAATAGACGTTGTTCCGCCGCGATCAGCCCGAGCTGGACATCACGCAACTCGACCGAAGAGAGTGAACCGATGCGGAAACTCTCCAGTGCTACGTCGCTTTGCGTACGCGCGCCAGCAAGGTTTTCCTCCTCCAAGGTCGTGCGCCGATCGGCCGTGATGTAATTGGTCCAGGCATTCAGGACGCTCTCCTCTAGGTCGAGCTCCGCCTGCTGCGTGTTGATAGAAGCTTGCTCCTGACCGAGTTTCGCGACCTCCATCGCACTGCGCATCTGGAGACCCCGGAAAAGCGGGATGCTCACGCGCGCGCCGTAGTCGGGTCCGAGGGCTTGGTTGCTCTGCAGGATGCCCACGGCACTAGTACTCCGCGTGTACCCGTAGTTGGAGAACAGGTCGACCTGTGGGAGCAAGGTGCCGCGAAGTTCCTTCACGCTGAGGTCCGCTGCGATCTGCTGCTGCCGCGCCTGTTGCACCGTACTGTTCGCCTGCCGAGCTGCCTGTTGTACCTGCGCCAGATCCAAGGTTTCGGCTGCTGGTACTTCCGATGTGACCTCCAATGGTGTCGAAGGATCACGACCCATGAGTGCGTTCAGCCGTGTGGTCGTAAGAGCCACCTGAAGCTGAAGGTCGAGCACGAGTGCGCTATCTGTGCTAAGGTCGAGCCGAGCTTGCACCAGGTTCAGTCCGCTGGCGCTACCGATCCGCGCTCCGGTCTCCGTGATCCGCAGGCGTTCCCGGCTGATGCGCACACCTTCCTGCTGCACGGCGATGGCCTTGCGCAATTGCACGAGCTGGTAGTAGGCCGCGAGCACATCGTAGGTGGTGGCTTCGATCTGTTGGCGCAGTCGTGTCTGGCCGATCAGCTCAAGGGCTTCCAGCCTGTCCTTCGCTGCGAACATGGCCAATCCATCGAAGACGGTCCAGTTCAACTGCACAGCGGCATCGAGCACCCGCTGGTCCGCATTGTCGGTTTCGCGCACATCGCCACTAAAGAAGGTCTGCTTCGTCGCGCTGTTGTCAATGCTGTACTGGCCTACGGCATCCACGGTGGGGAGCATGCCGGCATTTCCGGGGTTGTTCAGCAGTTCGGCACTTCGGGCGTCGAGCCGCGCGATGCGGATGCCGTGGTTCTGTTCCACAGCGATACGCACAGCTTCTTCGGCGGTGAGGATCTGTGCAGCCGACCATCCGCTCGCGAGCAGGAGAAGGGAAGTAAGGAGCGCTCTCATGCGTGCAACGGATCTTCAGCAAGCCCCTCTCCGGCTTGCCCCGGACTTGACCCGGGGGTGTGGGGTTGGGGTGCGGTTTCCCGACTCATATAGCTGTAAAGCGCAGGCACTACATACAGGGTCAGGATCAACGCGAACAGCAATCCGCCGATTATGGCGACGCCCATGGGCACGCGGCTCTTCGCGGCGGCACCAAGACCCAAAGCGATGGGCAGCACACCCAGCACCGTGGCGAGACTGGTCATGAGTATCGGACGGAAGCGTTGACCCGCAGCATCCATCACAGCCTCCAGTTTCTTCAAGCCTTGCTCTTTGCGCTGGTTGGCGAACTCCACGATCAGGATGCCGTTCTTGGTGACGAGGCCGATGAGAACGATGCCGCCGATCTGCGAGAAGATGTTGAGCGTATGACCGCCGATCCACAAGCTGATCAAGGCGCCCGCGAGCGCAAGCGGCACGGTGAACATCACCACCAGTGGATCCAGCCAGCTCTCGAACTGCGCAGCGAGTATGAGGAAGACGAGGACCAAAGCGAGTAACAACGCGAAGAGCACACTACTTCCGCTCTCGGCGAATTCCTTGCTCACACCGGCGAGCGAAGTGCTGAAGCTGTCGTCGAGGACTTCGTCGGCGATGCGGTCCATCGCTTCGATACCATCACCGATCGTGTAACCTTCGGCGGGATCGGCCATCACGGTGGCGCTCACGTAGCGGTTGTAGCGGAAGAGCTGGGGTGGCGTGCTCCGGTCGCTCATGCGCACGAGGTTGTCCAACTGGATCAGCTCGCCTTTGTCATTGCGTACGTATGCGCTCTTCAGGTCGATGGGCGCATCACGGTTGTCGCGCGTGGCTTGACCGATCACCTGGTATTGCTTGCCTTGCATGATGAAGTAGCCATAGCGCTGGCCGCTGAAATAGAGTTGCAAGGTCTCAGCAATGTCCTGCATGCTCACACCCATGGCGCGTGCACGGTCGCGGTCGATCTCCACGTTGATCTCCGGCTTGTTGAACTTCAGATTGAGGTCGGTGACTCGGAACGTCTTGTCGGCCGAGGCCTTTTCCATGAACTTCGGGATGATCTCCCGCAGGCGTTCGAAGTCCGGCGCTTGGATGACATACTGCACCGGCAGCGAAACGAAGCGACTTCCTCCGATGGTCGGTTCTTGGATCACGATGCTCTTCGCCAGATTGAAGCGCTGAACTTTCGCCATCACGTCCTTGGCCAGTTCATCCTGGGTCTTGGTACGCTCTTCCGGCTGCACGAGCGTAACTCGAACGAAACCATTGTTCGTGGACGATGCAGTTCCGAACCCCGGCGCGGTCACACTGATCAAAGCCTGACGCTCGGGCATGGTGTCCACCACGTTGATGATGTCCGCGAGGTAGGCGTTCATCAGTTCGAAGCTGGTGCCTTCCGGCGCGGTGCTCTGCACCATGAAGCGGCTCTTGTCTTCGGCGGGTGCGAGCTCGCTTTGCAGATTGAAGAAGGCGAGCACGGTCAGGCCTAGACTGACCAGGATGACCGGGAAGACGAGCCATCGCCTGCGCATGAAGGAGGCGAGTGATCGTTCGTATCCGCCGGACAGCCTGTTGAACCAACGCTCGGTGATCTCGAAGAAGCGGCTGTGTTTGTCCTTGTGCTTCAGCCAACGCGCGCTCATCATGGGCGTGAGCGTGAGCGAGACCACCGCACTGATGATCACCGATCCGGCCACCACCACGCCGAACTCGCGGAAGAGTCGACCGGTCAAACCGCTGAGGAAGATGATGGGCAGGAACACGGCCGCCAATGTGACAGTGGTGCTGATGATGGCGAAGGTGATCTCCTTCGACCCTTCGTGCCCCGCCTTCATCGGGTCCATGCCGCCCTCGATCTTACTGTAGATGTTCTCCAGCACCACGATCGCATCGTCCACCACGATACCGGTGGAGAGTACGATGGCCAACAACGTGAGGATGTTGATGCTGAAGCCGGACACATACATGATGAAGAACGACCCGATGAGCGAGATCGGGATCGCCATCACTGGGATCAAGGTGGTGCGCCAGTTCCGGAGGAAGATGAATATGATGAGGACCACCAGCCCGAAGGCGATGAGGATGGTCTCTTCCACCTCAAGGATGGCCTTGCGGATGCCGATCGTGGTGTCGAGCGCGACATTATAGCGTAGGTCTTCCGGAAGGTCTTTCTTGATCTGCTCCACACGCTTGTAGAACTCGTCCACGATGGCCACGTAATTGCTGCCGGGAAGGGGTGTGATGGCCACAGCGACCTGGGCCACCCCGCCGTTGCCGCGCAGTAGCGATCGTTCGTTCTCCGGCCGCAGCTCGGCGTTGCCGATGTCCTTCAAGCGCACCACTGGGCCACCATCGTCACGGATGATGAGGTTGTTGAACTCCTCCGCGGTGGTGAGACGACCGAGCGTCCGGATGCTGAGCTCGGTGTTGAATCCCTCGATGCGTCCGCTGGGCAGCTCCACGTTCTCGCGGTTGAGCGCATTGCGCACATCCACCGGCGTTACGTTGAAGCCGGCCATCTTCACCGGTTCGAGCAGCAGTTTCATACTGTATTTCTTGTCGCCCCACACGTTGATCGCGCTTACGCCGGCGATCGTCTGCAAGCGCTCCTTGAAGACGTCGTTGGCGATCTGGGAGAGTTCCAGCAGGTTGCGCTGATCGCTCTGGATCGTCATCGACACGATGGGGTTGCTGTCCGCATCGCTCTTGGCAACGATCGGCGGGTCAACATCCAGTGGCAGGTTGCGCAAGCTGCGGCTCACGCGATCGCGCACATCGTTGGCAGCGGCCTCCAGGTCAACATCCAGCTCGAACTCCACGGTGATGGTGCTGCGGCCATCGCTGCTTACGCTGGTGAGCGTGCGAATACCCGCGATCCCGTTGATGCTCTCCTCCAGCACCTCGGTGATCTGGCTCTCGATGATGTCTGCGTTGGCACCCACGTAGTTCGTGGTCACCGTGATGATCGGCGGATCAACGCTCGGGTACTCTCGCACGCCGAGGAACCCGAAGCCGATAGCGCCGAAGAGCACGATCAGGATCGAGATCACCGATGCGAGCACCGGGCGGTTGATGCTGATGGAGCTGATGTTCATCGCGTGGTACTGTCGGCCGTGGGCACTTCCTTGATCGCGTCTTTCGGGATGGGGCGCACTGCGGCACCCTCTCGCAAGGCAAGCAGTCCGGTCACGATCACGGAGTCCCCGGGCTGTACGCCGCTGGTGAGTTGCACACTGTTCGCGGTGCGGATCCCAAGCTGCACGCGAGCGCTCACCACTTTCCCGCCTTTCATCAGCAGCACTTTCTGGCCTTGGATATCGGGGATCAGTGCTTCGGCAGGAACGATCAACGCGTCGTTCAACTGTTCCAAACGCACATCCACTTTCGCGAAAGCACCGGGGAAGAGGCGACCCTCCTTGTTGCCGCTGCGCGCCCTCACTTTTACGGTGCGCGTGGTGGCATCCACGCTGGGGTCCACCGCATACACTTCTCCGGTGTAGCTGCTCGTATCGCCTTCCATAGTGAAGTGGATCATGGCGCCAGGCTTCATGATGCGGCCGTAGCGCTCGGGCACGGCGAACTCCACTTTCATGGGGTCGGTTTGTTGGAGTTTCGCGATCAAGATGTTGCTCCCCACGTACCCGCCTTCACTGATCGAGCGTAGGCCGACCTTCCCACTGAACGGTGCGCGGATGGTGCTCTTGGCGACTTGTGCGCGGAGGTTGTCGGCATCGGCCTGCAACGCCGCAAGCTGAGCCTGCGATGCATCGTACTGTTCCTGACTAATGCCGTTCACGGCGAGCAGTTGCTTCTTGCGGAATTCATCATCAGTGCCTAGTTTCAAGTTGGCTTCAGCCTTGCGCAGCTGGGCTTGCAGTTCGTCATCGTTGATGCGCACGAGCACTTGCCCCGCGCTCACGTTGCCGCCTTCCTGGAACCCGATCATCGTTACGCGTCCGGCGAGTTCACTCACCAGGTCCACCTCCTCGTTGGGGAGCAATGTCCCCGTTGTTGTGATGGAATTGTCCAACGGCTCCGCCTTCAGCACATGTACCTGCACGGCCATGGGCGGTATGGCGCCGCCACCTTGCGCTGGTCCGTCCTTATTGCTTCCGCAAGCCGCGAAAAGACCGGTCATCATCAGGCCTAACAGGAGTGCACCCAAGCGGTTGACCGGTTGGGTGGTCCCTGCGGGTTCCTGGGGCGTGGCGTATTCGGATCGACCTGTGCCCATCACATTTTCCATTTCATGATCATCGGATCGTCGGATGAACCGGTGCGCTTTCAGGTTATTCATGGGTGAATGCGCTTGGTCGTCACCGGCACAGGTTCATCAGAAGGCCGCAGGTTCTTCACAACGTGCATCAATCGCGCCATGAACATTGCTCGGTCGGCCTTGTTCACGCCTAGTAGCGCTTCGCTGTTCAGTTCTTCGTAGGCCTTTCGGATGGCTTTCACCGCTGGTTTGGCCTTCAAAGTGAGCTTTATGAGGTACTTGCGCCGGTCGCCTTCGCACTCGCAACGTTCCACGTAGCCTTTCTCGCCCAAGTGGTCCAATGCCCGGGTCATGGCCACCTTGTCCAGGTCGAGCTTATCGGCCAATTCCTTCTGGCTTAAAGTGCCCTTGCCCTCATCGATAACAAGGAGCACATAGAACCAGTGCGTGATGTCCAAATGAGCGAGCTTCTGTTGCAGCCTTGCGAAGTACTGGTGGGCTGCAATGGAGCACCAATAGCCAATGGATGATGTGGGCATGACCGTTACGTACGTAATGGTTACAAATGAAACCAATGTTCTGTTCATTCGCATTGGAAGGGTTGTTAAGAGTTCGCAAATAGGCTTCCATTGAACAAGGCACCGGCAGACGTGGGTGAGGTGCTTTACGATCATTGCGAGAGCTTGCGGCGACCTGTTCTTAGGGCACAGGATAGCTAGGGAGCCGCCGAACGCGGAGCGACCGAAGGGCCGTGTCCGCCATTGTGCTTGGAAGGGGCGGTCAACGTGGAACGGCCAACCATCCATCACAACTCGAACGCCATCACACGGTTTCCTTCTTTCTGCAAAGTGCACGAGGCAACTTGCCTTACCCCTTGTCACCATGCTGAAGAACCTCTTCCTCACCGGCCTCCGGAACCTTTGGAAACAGAAGCTCTATACGCTGATCAATTTGCTGGGTCTGGCCACGGGCATCGCTTGTTTCGTACTGATCGGGTTGTACGTCCGGTATCAACGAGGTTTTGATCGCTTCGTACCTCACCATGAGCGCGTGTATCGCGTGGTGGGCGAGATCGAAGCGGAAGGTCAGGGGGAACATTCAAGCAGCATGGTCTTCGGACTCGGTCCGACGTTGCTCGGTGATCATCCGGAACTCATCGAAGCACAATGCCGTTGGTTCGATTTCCAAGACCCGCAGCATACGCTGAAGGTGGGCGACAGCCTGAGCACGAACAAGCTGTTCACCGAAAGTGGCTTGTACCTCGTGGATAGTACGGTGTTCGAGATCTTCAACTATCCGCTTCGCGTAGGCGATCCCAAGACCGCGCTCGCCAAGCCAGGCAGCATCGTCCTTTCACAAGAACTGGCGAATAAGTACTTCGGCGACACCGATCCGATGGGGCAGATGATGAAGTGGGATGGCTCCATGGATGTGCAGGTCACGGGTATCCTCGGTGAGATCCCCCGGAATTCGCATATCCGATTCGAAGGCTTGGTGAGCTTCGGTACGATACTGCAGTTCTGGCAGAACATCGAACGGAACAACTGGGTGTGGAACCCGTGTTGGACCTATGTCAGGTTGAATGAGGGTGTCACGAAAGCGGAGGTCGATCGTGTCTTTCCGGCCTTCATCCAGAAATACTACCCCGATTTCCTGAAGGACCAAGTAGGACACGAGTTGCAACCACTTGCGGACATCCACCTGACCAGCAAATTGGATTTCGAGATGCGGCAGAACGGGGATGCGGGCAGTGTGAATATCCTGTGGGTCATCGGTTTCTTCATCATCGTGCTCGCAGCTGTCAACTTCATGAACCTGGCCACTGCGCGCAGCGCATATCGTGCACGTGAAGTGGGTGTGCGCAAAGCCGCGGGTGCTACGCGCGGACAGCTCATCGGTCAGTTCCTGCTTGAAAGTGTGCTGATGAGCTTGCTCGCTGCCCTGATCGCATTAGTGCTGATCCATTTGCTGATGCCCGCGTTCAATTCCTTGTCCGGGGAGACCATCCCGTTGCCGTCGCAGTTGGTCTTTGGTGTTCTAGGGATCGCCATGCTGGTCGGTGTGCTAAGTGGCATATACCCGGCGTTCTTCCTTTCTTCCTTCCAGCCTGCTGTGGTCTTGAAGGGTAATGGCGGGGGAACTTCCCGCGGACAAGTACTTCGCAAAGGGCTCGTAGTGGTGCAGTTCGCCATCGCACTGGTGCTGATCATCGGGACCATCTTCGTCAAACGACAGCATGACCACTTGCGGTCGGTCGATCTCGGGTTCACGAAGGAGCAGGTGATGTTGATCCCTGTGCGCGGTCCCATGGCGAACGTCTATCTCGCGGTGTACCCGGAACTGAAGAACATCGCTGGCGTGAAGGCCGTGAGTTGGGCCAACGACATCATCGGGAAGAAGCACAACACGCACGAGTTCAACTGGGGTACCATGGAGCAAGGCAAGTGGACCTATCTGCCCTCGCTGTATGTGAACCCCGAGTTCCAGCAGGTAATGGACATCGAGCTCCTTGCCGGACGCTGGTTCTCACGCGATTTTCCTGGCGACGACTCCCTCAGCGTGATCATCAACGAGACCTTCGCTGAGCAGTTGCATCCGGAGGATCCTGCCAAAGCCATCGGCGAACGCATGGACACACCACACGGCGAAGAGCGCATTATCGGTGTCGCGAAGGATTTCACCTTCGACCCTCTGTTCAAGGCTGTACAACCGTTCGTGTTCGACATGACCAACCCCGACCAGGTCACGCAATGGCTGCGTTATATCTACTTGCGTATCGAGGCTGGTGATCCCACGCCGGTCATCGCGGCTGCACGGGAGAAGTGGAACGCGCGAACCACGGAGTTCCCCTTCGAATACCAGTTCCTCGACGATCAGCTTGATGGACAGTATGAAGCGCAAGGGCGACTTGCGGAACTCGTGGGGATCTTTTCCCTGCTCGCGGTGTTCATCGCCTGCTTGGGTCTTTTCGCATTGGCCAGCTGGACAGCGGAGAAGCGTACACGCGAGATCGGCATCCGCAAGGTGATGGGCGCCGACGCGATACGGATCACCTGGGTGGTCACGCGTGATTTCATTCTGCTCGTGCTTCTCGGGGCCTTATTGGCTGTCCCGCTCGCGTGGTTCGGGGTAGGCCACTGGCTGGAGAATTTCGCATTTCGAACGCACATCGAACCGCTCGTCTTCTTGGGGGCAGGACTGGTCGTGCTATTGATCGCTACGTTCACGGTGAGTTTCCGCGCGATCCTGGCGGCGCGGGCGGATCCGGTCCGGGCGCTGCGGCACGAGTGAGGTGGAATGCTGTGAGGTAGTTTGACGGAACTTGAAGGGCCCTATCACACCGTTCGACTACGCTATGCCCCGATCAGGGCCCTCGGTTCGCGTTTTCCGCTGCGATCGCTGACGCGGGGTCCCGTCAAGATCGATGGTAAGCCAAGATGGAATAGGCCTTCGGAGCTTTTGGAGACCAACGGTCGTTACGATCTTGGGTCCACCTCCTTACTTTCCAAAGTCAGCACACCGGTGACACGTTCGTGAACTGGTTCAAACCTTCAAGTCGAACGAGACTTGGGCGCGGACTTTCCCATTCACCATCACCTCTACCACATGCTCGCCTGGATAGTGCTTGCGCGTGCTGAAGTCCACGATGCGCTGGCATTTGGTGATGTTTAGCGCTGCGCGTGCTGCCAGTTCCACCTCCTTCAATTTGAACACCTTCCGCGACGTGCTGCCACCGGCCTTGCGGTAGTGGATGGCATAGTCGATCACGAGCTGTTGGGCGCGCGCGGCTTCAGAGACAACGGTGAAATTGATCTCTAGGGCATCGCCGAGCTTCAGTCGCTTCGGTGAGATCATAAGGTCGTCCACCCGGACTTTCACCTTGCTGTCGAACGCGAACAGCGCCAAGGCATCCACATGCCCGGCTTTGATCAACGTGCGGCTGGCGTGTTTCGCGATCCAGGCGGTATGCGGATTCTTCAGATCCCACGAGCGCAACAGATCGACCATGTACATCGCGTGGTCCTTGCTGAAGTCGTTCAAGTGGTTCGCCACGGACTTGCGCACATACAGCGAATCGTCGGTGCGAAGCCGTTCCAGGATCGGGGTGGTGAGCCGCGGGTCCTTCAGTACTTCATCGAGGCGGAACGACCATGGGAGTCGGGGCCGGCTCCCTTCGGAAGCCAAACGACGCACATGTTCGTCGTCGTCCTCAGCCCAGGTGCGCATCACCTTCAACGTGCCTTGGGCATCACGGCGGAAAAATACGCGCACGGCGAACTCCGAGGATCCGAACCGAGTGAAGTACTTGAGCGCATCGAGGGAGAAGGAGGGAACTTGGTGACCGAATTGACCAACGAAGTCGGGGTATAGTAGCGCTGTATAGCCCTTGGGCATCCGGGTGGCGACATCCTTGAGGACTTCAACAGCCTTCCGGAACTCCTTAGGCAGGTGCTTCCGAAGTGTGTTACTCGAGTGTCGCATACGCGCGTTCAGCTCGCGCCCTTCGTTTCCACTCAGCAGGTCCTTGACCAACGTTGTTCGCTTCACTTGGGGGGCGGAGACCTGCACCTCCTGCGCCAGGCGCTCGAAGTAGGCGCGTGCGAACATCTCCTTCAGTGGTTCTGCCATGATGACAAGGTGATCTGGGATCGAGGTGCGAAGATCGACCGCATCGTGCAGAACGCCCGCATTCACCGATCTAAGGACCGGTCGGGCTCCGATGCCCTTGAGGGTTCACCGCAACGCTATTCAATAACCGGCAGCGGCGTCGTCGCCACGCGGGTCGGCGCCTGCTTCCAATCTTCCATCTGGAAGAACAAGGATCGCGTCCACTCTGCCTATAGGAGGGCGTACCATCAACGTGTGTCCCATCTTCACCAAGGCCAGACTGTCCTCCGTGGTTATCGCGTTGGCTTCCATCAAGATCGTATCTGGCCGCCATTGGTGATGGAAGCGAGGCGCTGCGACCGCCTGTTTCGCACTCATACCGTGGTCGGCCAGGTTTACGACCGTTTGGAGGACCGAGGTGGGGATGGTAGCACCCCCGGGACTGCCAAGCACCATGAAGAGCTGCCCCTGGCGTGTAACGATGGTGGGGGCCATGCTGGAGAGCATCCGCTTGCCAGGTTCGATGATGTTCGCTTGACTGCCCACCAGGCCGAACCGGTTCGGTACGCTTGGCGCAATACTGAAGTCGTCCATCTCATTGTTCAGCACGAATCCCCCTTCACCAACGACCACGCCTGACCCGTATGACGCGTTCAAGGTGGTGGTGCACGAAACGGCATTGCCTTCCTCGTCAACGATGGAGAAGTGGGTTGTATGTTCAGATTCGGCCAACGGATCACCAGCATGGATAGCTGAGCTCGGTGTGGCCCGATGACAGTCGAAATCGGACATGCGCTGGGCCATATATTCCTTGGAGATGAGCCGTTCCGATGGAATATCCACGAAATCAGGATCCCCTAAGTGCTTCGCACGATCCGCGAACGCTCTGCGCTCGGCCTCCACGATGCGGTGGACAGTGGCCGCCTTCTGCCAACCTGTTCTTGAGAGGTCCATGTCCTCTATCGCCTTCAACGCTTGGATAAGAACGATACCTCCGCTGGATGGTGGGCCCATGGTGATGATCTCCATGTCTCGGTAATTCCCTTTGACCGGTTCACGCCAGACAGGTTGATAGGACGTGAGGTCCGCATGCGTCAATAGACCGGCACCGCGCCTCATTTCATCCACGATGAGATCAGCCGTGTGGCCGCGGTAGAATCCGTCCACACCACCGTCACGGATACGGATCAATGTGCTGGCGAGCTCTGGCAGCCTTAAGGTGTCACCCTTGTGCCATTGCACCTTGCTGGTGAACGGGTTCGGTCTGGTGCATACCGAGCGTATCCCCGGCAATTTGGCGTTGAGCTCCTTCGCCTCAAGGGCCGTAAGCGTGAATCCGCTTTGGGCGAGCTCGATGGCAGGCTGGATCAGTTCGGCCATGGGAAGGCGGCCCAGGCTGTCATGCGCGGTGAAGAGACCAGCGACGCTCCCCGGCACTCCCACGGCTTTATGTCCCACCAAGCTGAGCTTGGAGATCGGCTGGCCGTGCTCATCAAGGTACATGTCCCGATGTGCGGCAAGTGGTGCCATTTCACGGAAGTCCAACGTGTGGACGGTGCCGTCCGCCGAGCGAACGACCATCAGGCCTCCACCGCCGATGTTCCCAGCCCAAGGCGCCACCACGGCCAAGGCCCAGTGAACGGCCACGGCAGCGTCGACCGCATTACCACCCCGTTGTAGGACATGCACCCCAACCGCCGTAGCCAACGGATGTGCACTGACCACCATGGCACTATCGGTGACCATGCCCATGGGTGAGTTCGGGTCACCTGAGTGAGGGGTATGATGGCGCGCACTACCCCCTAGAAAGGAAAGGAAGAGCACGGCAGAACATGCCGGAAGGAAGTACGAACGGATCAAGAGAACGAGAGAGATGAGAGATGAGAGGTGCGAAAAGTAAGCGGTATCCGGTGATCATCCAATGATCGGTCTCAACTCATTCTTCAGGAAGGTTGGATGTACAGTGGATCGCGATCATGCAATAGGTTGATATAGAATGGATTCTGTGGGTGTGCACGGACGATCGGTCGGGGGCATCCCACATCCCTCGCGGGTTGTCATAATCTCCGCCCTGTTGCTCCTCGGATCCTTCGAAGGAAGGTCGCACACAGGCTGATCGTTCGCATTGCCCCGATCGAGGGGGTCCTTTCAGGTTGAACCCGGATTACCTTTGCGATCGCTCCAGCAGCTCACGCTCAATGTCCCAAACCACGTTCGCCAAAACCCCGCCGGTATTCTTCCAACGCTTGCGCGAGGTCACCGAAGCCTACTTCAAGGAGAATAACCTGAAGAAGACAGGTGATGGTCGGCTCTATTGGAAGACGGTCATCCTGATCACCGCACTCGTCGGTCTTTACATCGTACTGGTGTTCTTCACGCCAGCTTCCATGCTGCTTTCCCTTGGGCTTTGCGCCTTGTTAGGCGTGGTGGTGGCCAGCATCGGCTTCAATGTGATGCACGATGGTGCACATGGCAGTTACAGCAGCCGGAAGTGGGTGAACGAGATGATGGGCCATTCCTTGAACCTGCTGGGCGGAAGCGTGCATTTCTGGAAGATGAAGCACAACGAGAACCACCACACCTTCACCAATATCGAAGGGATGGATGACGACATCGACATCAAACCGTGGGTGCGGGTGCATGAAGGGCAGAAGCGCTATTGGTTCCACCGTTTCCAGCACATCTACGGCCTTCTATTGTATGGGCTCACCTACCTGTTCTGGGTGTTCTTCAACGATATGAAGAAGTACTTCACCGGGAAGATCGCGGACAACACCATGATGAAGCCGATGAAGCTGAAGGAGCACATCATCTTCTGGGTGACCAAGATCGGCTACGTGGGGGTGTTCATCGTGCTGCCCATGTTCTTCGCGGGCGTCGTGCCCACCCTGGTCGGTTATGGTGTCATGGTCTTCGTTACGGGCATCTTCATCGCTGTGGTCTTCCAGTTGGCCCACGTAGTGGAGGATACGGACTTCGTACATCCGCCCACGGATGGTAGCCACATCGAAGCGGAATGGGCCATCCACCAAGTGAACACCACCGTGAATTTCGCCACCCACAACAAGGTGTGGAACTGGCTTTTCGGTGGCCTGAACTTCCAGGTGGAGCACCATCTGTTCCCGCGTATCAGCCATATCCACTACCCCGAACTCAACAAGCGCCTGAAACAGGTATGTGCGGAGTTCAATGTGCAATACCGGGAGTTTCCCACGCTGCGAAGCGCACTGTGGAGCCACTTGATGCATTTGCGCCAAGTGGGCATGGCGTGAACGTCTAGGCCAAGTACCAATGAAAAAGGGCGATCCACTGGACCGCCCTTCTTCGTTCCTTTCTTGTCCGATCACTCCAGCACCACCGGCATATCCTTGGGGTGCTTCACCGTGTAGGCGAAGCCCAGTTTCTTGGTCTCCTTGGCAGCCAGGGTGATGTTCCAGCTGAGCATGCCGTTGTTCTCGTTCACAGCGGCACCACCTTTTTCCGTCAGTTTCACTTCGATCTCGCTCTGCGGGCTCATCGGGTGTTGGTCGCGAACCTCCAGGTCCACGCTGGTGCCCTTGGTGTTGCGTACGGTGAGGTCCCAACCGATGGTGACGGTGCGGCTGCCACCGATCACGGCTTTCTCATTGCTGGCTTTGCGTTTCACGCGCTCCACCACCACGCCTTTATCACGACCGAGGCTGATGTCCAGTGTATCCTTCGGCATATCCAGTTGTAGGTAGCTCTGGCCCACGAAGGTGCCTTCGAAGAATACGTTGGCTTCACCGGGTAGCAGGTTGAGGTCTTCCCAGCCGGTGGTGCGGGCATAGAGGAAGGCATCCTTGTCCAGTTTGGGGGTAGCGTAATGCTTGTAGCTGGCGGCGATGCTGTGGTTCTTCACCCCTACAGTGTGTGGCACACCGTCGCTGGGTATCGTGAACGGTGTCTCGATCACGAATTCCGAGGTGGTGGTGCGGTAGGCCACGGTGTTGTTCACCACATAGCTGGCCTCCATGCCCCCATACTCCTTTTCATCCTCGGAGTAGGCTGCGGCTGGCGGTACATCGGCGGTGGCTTTGCGCGGCCTTGAAGAGATGCTCTCCAGTTGCATCGGGCGGTGCATGTATAGTGTCCACGGGTTCAGGTTGGGCATTACACCGCCCAAGGTCGGGTTGCCGCTGCTCAAGCTCAGGTCCACTTTGCTCCAGTCCTCGCCGGTGTTGTTGGTCACTTGCGCCTTCATCAGCAGGTCGATGGGTTGGCCAACACCCTTGGCCCGCAGGTCGTAGGCTGGTATCCAGCCAGCGCCACCCACGTAGTAGGTGATGGCGAAGGTGGCGCTCACTTCTACGGAAGAGGTGATCTCCACCACTACTTCGCTCGTAGGACGCGGAGCCTGACTTTGAAGGGTGGAGAGCTGCTGGCGCAATTTCTCCGCTTCCAGGTGCAAGGCGTTCAGCTTCTCCTGTTGCGCAAGCCAGTTGGTCTTGGTGATCTTCAGCCGTTCGCGGACGTAGTCGTTCACTGCGGTGAGCTGCGCTGCGGTGAGCCCGTTCTGTTGCCCACCGATGGCGCTGTTCTTGTTCAGGAGCTGCTCTTCGTTCACCCATACGTCTTGCATGGCTTTCTCGAAGGCATAGTCCTTCTCAAGTTTCTTGATGCGGTCCTGAAGCTCCTCGATCTCCTTCTTCTTAGGGCTCTCGGTGAGGTAGTTGATGCGGTGGTTCACGCTGAGGATGTTGTATCCACCCTTGCCGGTGACCTGGATGCTTTGCGGATCCACGCCTTGCGCCAACCCGGTGAAGACGATGGTGCTGCTCCCTGCGGGGATCGTGGAGGAGGCCGTGCGTACCACTTGGACGCCGCTGAGGAAGACCTTGGCCTCGGTGATCCTGCTCGGTAGTTGTTTTTCGCCTTCGGCGCCTAGAAGGGTCCCCAGGTTCAGGGAAAGACCAATGGCCAGGATCGTGGATCGAAGGCCGCGTGAATGGAGGAGATGCGTGTTGAACATGTCAGCGTTGATGTGGTGAAGGTAGTCTTGCTGTGGACTACCATCAACCCGTACACGCCTGCCGAAAGAAGGTTCGATCGGCCCTGAACGAAGAACGGCCCTCACCACAAGGCGAGGGCCGTTCCCGAAGGCGTTTGTCGGACTTACGGCTGCACCACGAGGCGCTCGCTGAAGGTCTGATCACCTACGGTGAAGTGGACCAGGTACAGCCCACCGGCCAGTTCCCCGTTCAATTCAACAGCTTGGTTCACGAAACCATCCTGAACAGCGATGGTACGTCCTACTACGCGTTTGCCGGTCATGTCGTACACATCCATGGTCACCGTGCTGATCGTGTTGTTGATGTCGGTCATGGACACGAAGAGCTGGTCACCACGGTTCGGGTTCGGGTACATGGCGAGGGTGGCGTTGCCGTGCTCCTCCATCATACCACCCTGAGCACTGATCGCGGAAGCGCAAGGGTTGATGGTCACGTTGCACACCTTGCCCCAAGCCGCTGGGTCCGCGCAGGCAGCAGCCTGGCCGGTGCCAGCAGGTCCGAAGCACCAGCTTACACCGCCGTTGACGCTTGTGCGTACATCGACTTCGTAAGTTTTTCCGCATTCCAATGCGGGTCCGTTGCTCCAGTTCAGCACCAACAGGGCGCTTGTCTGCGGTGGCCGTACAATGCACACACCTTCAGCCGGGATCCGGAAGCGGAACTGATACCGGATGGCGCTGCTCGCCACTGCAGGAACAGGCTGCGGTGGATTCGCGGTGATGCGGTTGTTCGGATTGCTGGCACCTCCGAAGTTGCGGAAAACGCCGCAGCTGAAGTCGGATGTGTTCGATGCATTGTCCTGCAGTTTCACACGTGGGCAGGCTGCAAGCGCTGCATCCAATTTTAACAGGCATGCCGGGCCGAATTCGAGGTTCGAGCCAGCGATGCGGCCGCGAACACGCAGGTTGAGCAGAACACCGTTCGGCAGGTGCGGCGTGGCTGCGCTGTTCACCCATCCGTTCACCTTGAAGTGACAGGCACGTGTGGCGCCTGAACCGAAACCATCGCTGGTGGCATGGCTGCGGAAACGACGGTAGCTGTAGCTGCCATTCGGGTCGTAGAACCAGAACTCGTAGCCGCTGGAAGTGTTCGTTACCCCGAATTGCGCGGAAACCAACGGGTTAGCGCTGGCGACGATGAACCGGTTGTTCACCCAATCCAACTTATCGCAGCTGCTGAAGATGAGCTTGTCCGTGCCGATGGGCAGGCAGAAGCCTTGACCACCGCTGATGGCGCTGACGCTACCGCTGCTGAAGTTCGCGCTGTTGTCGATGATGCGCTCACCAGTTTCGGTGCGCAGCACATAGCCGCCACCGGTGATGCCGTCACCGGCCGCGTCGAAGACACTGAGGTTGTAGCATCCATTGAACAAGCATGTGGTCTCCGCGACGATGGCGTTGTTCGGATAACCACCACCGCCAGTTGCGATCAGCTCATTGCTTCCTTGTTCACGGATCTCCCAGGTGATCTCTTGCGCACTGCCGTCCGTGGTGAACTCCAAGACCACATCATTGGTGCAGGGCAGGCCGGTATCTAGGATATCGTCGATCCGGTCGTTCACCTCTTCAATGCGTGCATCCAGTAATGCGGGCGTTTCCTCGATCGCGTATGCGCTCGTCGTATGGAAGCTCTTCATGAACTCGGCGAAGGCATCTTGTTCGCTACCGGGGCCTGCGAAGTTGGCCACACCCGGTCCGGCAGGCGGCAAGGTGTTCAGGTCCACGCGACCGGTGCCCAAGGTGTTGAAGGGATAGCCATCACCACCACCAGCCAGGAAGTTCAGCGTCACCACCCGGAAGGTGCGCGCGGGGTTGCCGTGCAGCATGCCGTTCATCACCAGGGTGTCCACGGTGAAGCCTGCGCTGTCGGTGATCACCGCGTTGAGGATGCGTGCGTTGGCGGGCAGCGTCTCGTTGTAGCTGAATCGCACACCGCTCACTTGCGGGAAGCGACCTTGTGTTTGACCCGGACCGCTG
>Ga0209812_10000386_pt1 | contig 41473 bp, 34 predicted proteins | sample JI71714BDNA_FD_187502 | JGI IMG/M metagenome (GOLD analysis project Ga0209812, IMG submission 187502) | Wastewater effluent complex algal communities from Wisconsin, to seasonally profile nutrient transformation and Carbon sequestration -... | ecosystem: Engineered > WWTP > Effluent > Algae...
ATTGAACCACGCCAGCATGATCGCCGGCATCCGCAATTCGGGCTGCGAGAAGAAGGTGTTCCGCCACAATGACGTGGCGCATCTTGAAGAATTGCTCGCCTCGGTGGACATCGACACGCCCAAACTGATCGCCTTCGAAAGCGTCTATTCGATGGACGGCGATGTCGCCCCGATCCACGCGATCTGCGACCTTGCAGAGAAATACAACGCGCTGACCTATATCGACGAAGTCCACGCGGTCGGCATGTACGGCGCCCGCGGCGGCGGGATTTCGGAACGCGACGGCGCGGCGCACCGGATCGACATCATCGAAGGCACGCTGGGCAAGGCGTTCGGGGTGATGGGCGGCTATATTGCGGCCAGCACCAAGGTGGTGGACTGCATCCGCTCCTACGCGCCGGGCTTCATCTTCACGACCTCGCTGTCGCCGGTGCTGGTGGCTGGCGTGCTTGCCTCGGTGCGGCATCTCAAGGAAAGCAGTGTCGAGCGTAACGCCCAGCAGCGTGCTGCCGCGATGCTCAAGCTGAAATTAGCCGAGGCCGGTCTGCCGGTGATGGACTCCGTCACCCACATCGTCCCGCTGATGGTGGGCGATCCGATCCGCGCCAAGAAGATCAGCGATATCCTGCTTGCCGAATACGGCGTCTATGTGCAGCCGATCAACTTCCCCACCGTCCCGCGCGGCACAGAGCGCCTGCGCTTCACCCCCGGCCCGCATCACACCGATGCGATGATGGACGAACTGACCGAGGCGCTGGTGGAAATCTGGGACAGGCTCGAACTGGGGCTGGCCAAGGCCGCTTAAGGCGTGTTGCGGGGCGGTCACACTGATCTTGCAAAAACCATCTGAGTAGAAGCCAAGTCGCCCACCCAAAAACGGGCGATCCTTCGCACCTGTAAGCCAAAATCACGTAAATCCGCGGGCGCCCGATTGCCTTTTGGCGCATTCCTACAAGTAACGCGATTGCTTAACTTTACAGGCTTATTTTGTTTTCAACGCGATGATTTTGTTTAAGAGTTCCCCTGGGGTGGGTCGCCTGCCCTGTCTTTGACCAGCAGGGGTTTTGCAGAATGATTGCTTCGCGTCGTCTCGCCTTCGTCATCGGCTGTGCGCTGCTCGCGTCATGCGGCGGCGGGGGCAGCAGCAGCCCGCCCCCCACTGGCGGCGGCGGCACCCCTACCCCCTCACCCTCGCCGACGCCGACCTACCAGACCTTTGCCACGCTGACCGGCAACCAGGCCTTCTCCACCGCCTGCGGCGGCACTTCAGGGCCAGAAGTGCCGCCGCACCAAGGCTTCGGCCGCGCCGCGACCGACAATTTCAGACTGTCGCTCGATTTCATTGCCGCCAACAACAACTGGCGCGTCGCCGGGACGAGCCGCACTGGCGAGGCCTTCGACAACACCTTCCGCCCGGAGGATATCGACGCGGCCAGCACCTTCACCAATTTCACCGATTACCTGCGCGATCCCGGCACCGGCTTCCGCAATCGCCTGCTGCTGGGCGATAAGCCGATCAGCGGTATCACCCGCGAATATGTGCGCCAGTTCGTCCATGTCGTGCGCCCGACCGCGACCAGCAACCCTGCAACCTATTTCTGCACCTATGGCATCCCCACGCTACTGACCGATCCGCTGCCGACCACCACCATCACCTACACGTCGTTCCGGATCGTCGGGCAAGGCGTGATCTTGGGCGGCGCGCAGGGCGGAGCCTACGATCTGGGCGAAAGCACCATAACCCTCAGCGCAAATCCCACCAACGGCCAGATCAGCACTCAACTGGTGGTGACGGGGCGGTTGCAGACCCCCACAGGCCTGTCGGACACGCGCGTCGATCTCGGCACCTATTCCGGCGTCGCCCAGATTGACGGGACAGTGCAGAACTTCTTCGCCGTGCTCGACGGCAACACCCGCGCAATCACCGGCCCGTCCAATTTCGGCGGCTGGTTCTTCGGCCCGCAAGGGCGCGAGGCGGGTTACGGTTTCTCGATCCAGGCAGCGCAGCAAACCGGCGAACGGCTTGTGATCGCCGGATCGGTTACGGCCCGCCGCTAAGCCTTCACAGCGCCTCTCCCTTGCGCTAGCCGACGAGGCCAGTTGCAAGGGAGAGACTGAATATGAGCGGCACGCCTGACCAGACCTATGCCGAGGTTGTCCTCGGACGGCGTTCCATCCGCGGCTACCTCGACAAGCCGGTGCCGCGCGCGCTGATCGAGGAAATCCTGACGATGGCGATGCGCTCGCCCACGTCGATGAACACCCAGCCCTGGCACTTCCATGTCATCACCGGCGAGCCGCTGGACCGCATCCGCAAGGGCAACACCGAGCGCATTCTGGCAGGCGAACCCGACAGCCGCGAGTTCCGTCGGGGCGAGGCTTTTGCGGGTGTCCACCGTGACCGGCAGGTCGAGGTCGCCAAGCAGTTGTTCGGCGCAATGGGGATCGAACGCGACGACAAGGACGCGCGGCAGGACTGGGTGCTGCGCGGCTTCCGCCAGTTCGACGCGCCGGTTTGCGTGATCGTCACCTATGACCGCGAGCTTTCCGGCAGCGACGACACCGCCTTCGATTGCGGCGCGGTGACGACAGCGCTGGTCAACGCGGCATGGAGCAAGGGGCTGGGCTGCGTGATCAACTCGCAAGGCATCATGCAGAGCCCCGTGGTGCGCGAACATGCGGGCATCCCGGACGAGCAGGTGATCATGAAAGCCGTCGCGCTGGGCTGGCCCGATCCGGACTTCCCGGCCAACGCTGTGGTGAGCTTGCGCAAGAGCATGGACGAGGCGGCACGGTTTGTGGGGTTTGACTGAGGGCGCAAACGCAATTTCACAGCGCTCTAAACCGTAGCAATCGTTCAAGCTTTCGGGCATCATTCGGTCATGAATGAAGATACCAGGCCGCCTGTCAGAATCACGCGCGAGCAGCAACGGCAGGCCAAGCTGCACCGCAAGGCCTATTTCGCCGCCCTCAAACGCGGCGCGCGTGGTGCAGGCTGGAGCTTTTCGGGTGAGCAGTTGTTCCGCCGGGACGCAGACTGGTTCGTCAGAGTGCTGTCAGTGCCTCTCCCGGAACGGGACGCAAGAATACGGATTACAGTCAAGCCGATGGCGCTCGATCCGCTATTCTGGAGCATCGTGGGGCTTGATGACAATAACCGCCTGCCGCTGTCGTTCCGCGCGAAGGGCGCGTGGGTCTTGTACCCGCCATGGACAGTGGAGCGCCTCGGGACGGACGAAAGCGATGCAGACCATCTGGCGGCCCTGGTTCTGGATCGAAGCAAACAAAGGTCGAGCGAGATTATCGCAGCCACGTCGCTGGAATCGATGCTGCGTGACTTGCCAGCCAGCCCCGGCCTCGTGGGGCAGAACCTCGCGCTGGCAGTATGCCTGACCATCCTGCGCGGCGACCTTGAGGGGGCAATGGACATGTGCCGCACAAATCAAGCGGACGCGGCCTCCCGGTACCAAAGAGGGGGGTTCGTCACCTCGGACGGAACGAACGTGCAGACCTTTACCGATCAGGCGATCGAATGGATCGCCCGGCAACGCAGGGACAAGCTGACGCCGGTCTGAAACTGGGTGCCCTGCCTCACCGTGGCAGTTCGGTAACTCCCATCAAGGCTTCATCCACCGCACGGGCCGCCTGACGGCCCTCACGGATCGCCCAGACCACAAGGCTCTGCCCGCGCCGCATGTCGCCGCAGGCAAAGACGCCCGGTTCGCTGGTGGCGTAGCTTTCGGTATCCGCATCGACATTGCCGCGCGGGGACAGCTTGACGCCCGCCTGTTCGAGCAGCCCCGCCTTCTTCGGCCCGACAAAGCCCATCGCCAGCAGGATCAGATCGGCGGGAATGGTGAATTCGCTCCCCGCCATTTCCTGCATCTGGCCTTGGGCCCATTCGACCCGCACGCATTCAAGGCCCGTCACCTTCTGGCCGTCACCCAGCACACGCTTGGCCAGCACCGCCCAGTCGCGTTCGACGCCTTCCTGATGGCTGGACGAGGTGCGCAGCTTCATCGGCCAATCGGGCCAGGTCAGCGCCTTGTCTTCCTTTTCCGGCGGCTTGGGCATGATCTCGAGCTGCGTGACGCTCAATGCGCCCTGCCGGTTCGAGGTGCCGACACAATCGCTCCCCGTATCGCCGCCGCCGAGGACGACCACATGCTTGCCCGTCGCGGTAAGGCTGCCGCGCGGGGCGGCGCGCAATTCATCATCGCCCGCGACGCGCTTGTTCTGCTGGGTCAGGAACTCCATCGCCAGACGCACGCCCGACATTTCCGCGCCAGGGATCTGCAAGGCACGCGCATCCTCTGCGCCGCCTGCCAGCACCACGGCATCGAAGTTTTCCTGCAAGCTCTTGAACGAGATATCGACGCCGACTTCCTTGGAGGTTTTGAACGTCACACCTTCCGCTTCCATCTGCTGGGCGCGGCGGTTGATGAGGTGCTTTTCCATCTTGAAGTCGGGGATGCCGTAACGCAGCAGCCCGCCGACGCGGTCACTCTTTTCGAACACCGTGACCGAATGCCCCGCGCGCGCCAATTGCTGCGCGCAGGCAAGCCCTGCCGGGCCCGAGCCGACGACCGCGACAGACTTGCCGGTCTTCTTTGCGGGGACGAGCGGCTTGACCCAGCCTTCCTTCCATCCGCGGTCGATGATCGCGCATTCGATCGACTTGATCGTCACCGGCTGGTCGATGATGTTGAGCGTGCAGGAAGCCTCGCACGGTGCGGGGCAGATGCGGCCGGTGAATTCTGGGAAGTTGTTGGTGCTGTGGAGCATGTCCAAAGCACGCTTCCAGTCCGCCTCGTAGACGAGGTGGTTCCAGTCGGGGATCAGGTTGTTCACCGGACAGCCGTTATGGCAGTACGGAATCCCGCAATTCATGCAGCGCGAGGCTTGGCCCGCCAGCGTTCCCTCATCCGGCTGGATGACGAATTCGCGGTAGTTCTTCAGCCGTTCTTTCGGATCGAGGTAATCCCGCTCGCGGCGGTCCAGCTCGAGAAATCCGGTTTCCTTACCCATGTCTCAGTCTCGTTCTGTGAAGTTCTATTCGGCAGCGACGCTGGCGGCTTCGTGGCGTTCAGCCTCGAGCTTCTTCAGCGCTGTGGCGTAATCGCGCGGCATAACCTTGACGAAGCGGGGCAGCGCCGCGTCCCAGTCCGCAAGCAACTCGCCCGCAAGCTTGCTGCCTGTGTGGAGCTGGTGCCGTTCGACCAGGATACGCAGCCGCTCGGCATCGTGACGCAGCATGTCGCCCATGCCGAAGTCATTGACGCTGCGCGGGCGCTGCGCCGGACGGCCCGTGCCTTCGTCCGCATCCGGCGTGGACGAAATCGGCAGCAGATCGACCTGTGCGTGGTTCACCAGATCGGTAAACGCCCCTTCCGGGTCATAGACATAGGCGATCCCGCCGCTCATGCCCGCCGCAAAGTTGCGCCCGGTCTTGCCGAGCACCACGACGACACCGCCGGTCATGTATTCGCAGCCGTGGTCCCCGGTGCCTTCGACCACCGCAATGGCGCCCGAATTGCGCACCGCGAACCGCTCGCCCGCGACGCCGTTGAAATAGGCCTCGCCCGCGATTGCGCCATACATCACGGTGTTGCCGACAATGATATTGTCCTGCGCATTGCGCGGGGCTTCGGCAGGCTGGCGCACGATGATGCGCCCGCCCGAGAGCCCCTTGCCGACATAGTCATTGGCATCGCCGACCAGATCGAGTGTCACGCCATGCGCCAGCCACGCGCCGAAGCTCTGCCCCGCAACGCCCGTCAGATTGATGCGGATCGTGTCAGTCGGCAGGCCCTCATGCCCATGCGCCTTGGCGATCTCACCCGACAGCATCGCGCCGACCGTCCGGTTCACATTGCGAACGTCATAGGCAAGCTGCACCGGCGATCTGGCATCAATCGCGGTGCGGCAATCTGCGATCAGCTTGTTGTCGAGCGCACCTTCCAGCCCGTGATCCTGCACGCCGCGCTGACGCAGCGAAGCGCCTTCCTTCAGCGGCACCTGATGCAGGATCTTTGCCAGATCGATCCCGCGCGCCTTCCAGTGACGCTCCATCCGGCGGGTGTCGAGCAGGTCGACCCGGCCGACCATCTCGGCGACGGTGCGGATGCCCATTTCGGCCATGATCGCCCGCAGTTCCTCGGCGACGAAGAACATGTAGTTGACCACGTGTTCCGGCTGACCGGTAAAGCGCGCGCGCAGCACCGGGTCTTGCGTCGCCACACCAACAGGGCAGGTGTTGAGGTGGCACTTGCGCATCATGATGCACCCGGCCGCAATCAACGGCGCGGTGGCAAAGCCGAACTCGTCCGCGCCCAGCAGCGCGCCAATGGCGACGTCACGGCCCGTGCGCAGGCCGCCGTCGACCTGCACCGCGATCCGCTCGCGCAGATCGTTGAGCAGCAGCGTCTGCTGGGTTTCGGCCAAGCCGATTTCCCACGGGCTACCAGCGTGCGTTAGCGAGGTCAGTGGCGAAGCGCCCGTCCCGCCGTCATAGCCCGCAATCGTCACATGATCCGCGCGCGCCTTGGAAACGCCCGCCGCCACCGTGCCGACGCCGACTTCGGACACCAGCTTCACCGAAATCCGCGCAACCGGGTTCACGTTCTTCAGATCATGGATCAGCTGCGCCAGGTCTTCGATCGAATAGATGTCGTGATGCGGCGGGGGCGAGATGAGGCCCACGCCGGGCGTCGAGTGGCGAACCGCGCCGATGCGCTTGTCGACCTTGTGACCGGGCAGCTGGCCGCCCTCGCCCGGCTTTGCGCCCTGCGCCATCTTGATCTGGATATCGTCGGAATTGACGAGATATTCGGTCGTCACCCCGAACCGCCCGGAAGCGACCTGCTTGATCCGGCTGCGCATCGAATCCCCGTTCGCGAGCGGCTTGAACCGGAACGGCTCCTCCCCTCCCTCACCCGTGTTCGAGCGTCCGCCGATGCGGTTCATCGCGATTGCCATGGTCGAATGCGCTTCGTGGCTGATCGAGCCGAGGCTCATCGCGCCGGTAGAGAACCGCTTCACGATTTCCTTGGCCGGTTCAACCTCGTCCAAGGGGATCGGTTTGTCGGCCTTCTTGAACTCCAGCAGCCCACGGATCGTCAGCAGCCGTTCGGACTGTTCGTTGATGCTGGCGGCGAATTCGGCATAGTTCTTGGGATCATTGCCGCGTACCGCGTGCTGCAACTGGGCGACGTTCTGCGGGGTCCAGGCGTGTTCCTCACCGCGCAGGCGATACTGGTAGATCCCGCCCACATCGAGCATCCCGTCATAGAGCGGGTTGTCACCATAAGCCTGACCGTGGCGGCGCAAAGCCTCCTCGGCGACTTCGGCAAGGCCGATGCCTTCGATGGTGGTGGCGGTGCCGGTGAAATACCGTTCGACGAAGGCCGTCGAAAGCCCGACCGCATCGAAAATCTGCGCGCCGCAATAGGACTGGTAGGTCGAAATGCCCATCTTGGACATGACCTTGCGGATACCCTTGCCCACGCCCTTGATGAAGTTCTGCTGCACCTTGTAGGCGGGCAGATCGGAGTGGCGCTTGACCCGCAGGGCCTCGATTGTCTCGAAGGCGAGATAGGGGTTGATCGCTTCCGCGCCGTAGCCAGCCAGCACGCAGAAGTGATGCACTTCGCGCGCTTCGCCGGTTTCGACCACGAGGCCGGTCTGCATCCGCAAGCCCTGCCGCACGAGGTGGTGATGCACCGCCGCCGTCGCCAGCAGCGCAGGCATCGGCACGCGAGCTTCGCTTTGCCCGCGGTCGGACAAAACGAGGATGTTGTGATCCTGCAGCACCGCTTCGGTCGCGGCCCAGCACATTTCTTTCAGCGCCATTTCAAGGCCTTCGGCCCCGGTGCTTGCATCCCATGTCATGTCGATGGTCGCGCAGCGGAACGCGCCATCCAGCGCTTCTTCCACCGAACGGATCTTGGCCAGATCCTCGTTCGTCAGGATCGGCTGGTCGACCTCAAGCCGCTTGTGCGTCCCCGCATCGCGGCCCAGCAGATTGGGGCGCGGGCCGATCATGCTGGTGAGGCTCATCACCAGTTCTTCGCGGATCGGATCGATCGGCGGGTTGGTTACCTGCGCGAAGTTCTGCTTGAAGTAATCATACAGCAGGCGCGCCCGGTCGCTCAATACGGCAATCGGCGTGTCGGTCCCCATCGATCCGATTGGATCATCGCCATCTACCGCCATCGGCTCAAGGAAGCGGGTGATGTCTTCCTGCGTGTAGCCGAAGGCCTGCTGGCGTTGCAGCAGCGTCGCTTCCTCGGCGGGAATCGCGGCGAGTTCCGGCACCACATCGGTGATGTCAGCCAGCTTGTACTGCGCCTGATGGAGCCATTCCGCATAGGGCTCGGCGTTGGCGAGGTCGGCCTTCAGCTCGTCATCCTCGATGATGCGGCCCTGATCCAGGTCGATCAGCAGCATCTTGCCGGGCTGAAGCCGCCACTTGCGCACGATGTCTTCCTCGGCAAACGGCAGCACGCCGCTTTCCGAAGCGAGGCAGACGATATCATCCTTGGTGACGCAGAAGCGCGCAGGGCGCAGGCCGTTGCGGTCCAGCGTCGCGCCGATCTGGCGGCCATCGGTAAAGCACACTGCCGCCGGGCCGTCCCACGGCTCCATCAGCGCGGCGTGATATTCGTAGAAGGCGCGGCGTTCGGGCGTCATCTGCGCATTGCCGCTCCACGCCTCGGGGATGAGGATCATCATGGCGTGGGCGAGGCTGTATCCGCCCGCGATCAGCAGTTCCAAGGCATTGTCGAGGCAGGCCGTGTCCGACTGACCGTGCGGGATGATCGGCCACATCTTGTCGAGATCGGGGCCGAGCAGCTCGCTTTCCATGGTGCGGCGGCGGGCGTTCATCCAGTTGACGTTGCCGCGCACCGTGTTGATTTCGCCGTTGTGGGCGATGAAGCGGAACGGGTGAGCGAGCTTCCAGCTGGGGAAGGTGTTGGTGCTGAACCGCTGGTGGACGAGGCCCAGTGCCGACACGCAGGCCGGATCGCGCAGATCATCATAGAAGCTGCCCACCTGTGTTGCCAGCAGCAGGCCCTTGTACACGATGGTGCGGGTCGAGAAGCTCGGGATGTAAGTCTCGATCACGCCAGGCAGGCCGTGCTTTTCGGCAAGGCTCGCCAGCGGGTTTTGCACCTGCTTGCGGATGGTGAGCAGCTTGCGTTCGAAGGCGTCCTGATCGGCGCAGTTCGCACCGCGGGCGATCACGGCCATCTCGATCACCGGCATCGAGGCGATCACCGCCGCGCCGAGACCGTCCATGGTGGTCGGCACATCGCGCCAGCCGATAAAGCGCTGGCCTTCCTTGGCGGCAAAGGCTTCCATCCGCGCCTTGACGAAATCGCGCGCGGCAGCGTCTTGCGGCAGGAAGCACATGCCCACGGCATAATCGCCCGGCTGCGGCAGATCATGACCGGCAGCGTCAGCCCAGCGGCGAATCAGCGGATCGGGAATCTGGATAAGGATGCCCGCGCCATCGCCCAGCAAGGGATCCGAACCCACAGCGCCGCGGTGATCGAGACGGTCGAGAATATCCAGCGCCTGCGCCACGATCGCGTGGCTTTTTACGCCCTTGATATGCGCAACCATGCCGACGCCGCAGGCGTCATGTTCGTTGGCGGGGTCATAGAGACCCTGGGAGGAGGGGTATCCCATGGCGTTAGTCCGATCTGTCAGATGCCGACAGGCGCGAACCCTGCGGCAGACACGCTCACGCAGGGGACACGCCTGAAGGCAGGTCTATCGAGCGCGCACAGCCCCGCTTAGGGTTGCTCATGCCCGTTTTCGGGCCCCTCATGCCGACAGGAAGCGGGTTTGGCAATGGGGTTGCGCGAAGTAAAATTTCTCGCAGACCTATTCAGACTATCGTTAGATTGCGCGCCGCGCATCCACTGACCCAGTCGGTTGCAGCTTTTGCGTGGGCAGATGCCCCGTTCAGGCCGCAACGCCCCCGACATTGCGAGGCATCTGAAGCTGTGCCAGCGCCGCGCGCAGGGGCTCGCGCGCCTTGTCCGGGGTATCGTCACCGCTCAATGCGGCAAGCGCCTTCAAAGCCTCGGCCAGAGCAGCCTCGCGCGCGGCGAGGTCGGCCGCAGACAGCGCCCGCGTCGGCGGGCTGGCGCGGTGTTCATGGAGCGCGCCGGCGAACCGTTCGACCATTTCGGCCATGCTCAATTCGCTTGTCGGGACAGCGCGCAGCCGGGCGAGCGCCGCCGTACCGGGCTCGGGCAGCGGCACGGCTTCGTGCAGCACGGTAACAGGTGCGCTGGCGACGGGTGCCTCGGCCGGCAAGGCCTCGGTCAGAATGAAAGGTTCAGGATCGGGCAGCACGTCCGCCGGCACTTCTGTCAGGTCAGGCTCTTCGACCCACACCGCGTTGCGGCCGGGAAATGCGGCGAATTCGGAGAGGTCAAGTTCCCGCGGCGCCGGGGCAGCCTGATCAGCAATCTCCGGCTCGATCTCGGGTTCTGGTGCGCTCTCTTCGGTGTCGCGCCATGCAGGCGTCGCAAAGGGCATCGTTTCGAGCGGATCATCAAGGCTGAGACTGCCAAGATCGCGGGCCGGATCGATCGGCCGGACCCTGCGCACGGCCAGCTCGGCCACAGAAGGCCGTGCAGCGCGGCGGCGCGCCCGGCGGCTCGCAGCGGAGCCAGCGATAAACAGAACGCCGCCAAGCACCACCGCGGAAAGGCCAGCGATCACCGGCTGCACCAACCCGCCAAGCGCCGCAACAGCAGTGCCGCCGGTAACCGCTTCGATCAACGCAGGCGGCAGCACCATCACCGCCAGCCCGCCGAGCAGCGCGCCCCACAGGCCCAGCATGGGCGCAAATGCCCGGTGCGCAGCCAGCGACCCCGTTGCGCCCTTTTTGCGTTTGCGCCGCGCCGTCTGCCCCTGTTGCCCCGATTTCATTCGCCGATCATCCTGCCTTGGCTGCACGATGCCCTGCACCGTCGCTTTCACCTCGGGCTAGCAAGAGATGGTAAACAGAGAGATAATCGCGCGCATTTGTAGCCCAGTCGTGGCGGCTGCGCACATGGGCGACAGCGCGGTCCTTCATCGCCTCCCAGCTGCCGCGTGCGTCCAGCAGGCGGGCAAGCGCGGCGGCACAGGCGGCGGGATCATCGGCTGCGAACAGCGTGCCGGTTTCGCCGTCGGTAACAAGTTCGCGGTGCCCGCCGACGCTCGACGCGGCGACCAACCGGCGCTGCGCCATCGCTTCCAGCGGCTTCAAGGGCGTGACCAGATCGGTCAGGCGCTGGGCCTTGCGCGGATAGGCGAGCACATCGACCAGCGAGTAATAACGCTCCACCTGCGTGTGCGGCACGCGTCCGGTGAAGATCACCGCCTCGGGCTCGGGCAAGGCAGCGGCGGTTGCACGCCAGCTGGCATCCATCGGCCCTGCCCCCACCAGCAGCAGCCGCGCATCGGGGTGCGTGCGTCGCAGCAGCGGCATCGCAGCGATCAGATCGTCGACGCCCTCATAGGCGTAGAAGCTGCCGATATAGCCGATAACCGGCGCGCCATCGGCAATGCCAAGCTCGCCCGCCAGCGCCCCGTCGCGCGGTGGGGGATCGCCGAACAGGTCCAGGTCGACGCCGTTGCGCATCACGTGGATGAGGTCTTGCGGGATGCCGCGCGCCGCCAGATCGGTCTTGAGCCCGTCGCAGATCGTGAACAGGGCGTCGGCGGCCTTCGCCACCTGCGTTTCGAGTGCGCGGGTCAGGCGGTATTTGAGATTGCCTTCGGTGCCAGTCAGGTTGCCGACCGCGGCATCTTCCCAGAAAGCGCGGATTTCATAGACGAACGGCACGCCCAGCGCCCGCGCCGCACGTTGCGCTGCGGCGCCGCACAGGGCGGGCGAATGGGCATGGATGATGTCGGGCCGCCAGTCTTGCGACACACCATGGATCGACGCTGCCAAGGCCGAAATCTCGTCCATCTCGCGAAAGCCGGGCGGGCCAGCAGGCGCACCGGGGGTGCGGTGGAACAGCAGGCCATCGGCCTCTTCGGGCGAGCCGTTCAGCGCCGCCTCCAGATTGTGCCGTTGCCCGGTCACACCGCGCACCTCCAGCCCGTGCGCCTCCTGCGCCTTCAGGATTGCGCGGGTGCGGAAGGTGTAGCCGCTGTGGAGCGGCAGCGAGTGATCGAGGACATGAAGTACGCGGGTCATGCGTGCTGCTCTATCGCAGGCGTGCTTAACGCCGCGTCAACTGCCTGCGGGTAAGAGTGGCGTACCGCCCCGGCCCCGAAAGCCTCTGACCGATGATCGATTACTTCGCGCTTGCCCTTGGACATGGCCTTCTGGCCTTCGCCTTGTTGCGGCTGTTCATGCGCGAGGGGCTGGATAGCGACCCGTTGATCGCCGAGATCGAGGCAGAGACACAAAGCAACCGCAAGGCAGCCAGCGTGTCGGGCCGCAATGCTGCGCGGCGCGCGCGCGACCGGTCGGCGCCAACCGGTGGTGGCACAGCGCCCGGCGCGGAAGCGGGCGAAGGGTAGCGCGCCACCGATGCTCGATCTCGCCTTCCTTGCCTTTATCGGATACGTGCTGGTGCTCGGGCTGCGGCGTCCGTTCCTGTGGGTGCTGCTTTATGTCTATATCGACATTCTTGCGCCGCAGCGGATCGGCTATTCCGCGATTGCGGCTCTGCCCGTTTCGCTGATTGCTTTCGCGGCAGCCTTCGGAGGCTGGATCGCTCTCGATCGCAAGGAAGGTGCGCGCTTCACACTGCGACAAGGGCTGCTGGCGCTGCTGCTGCTCTACTGCTTCTGGACGACCGGCCATGCCGATTTCCCCGAAGACGCGGCGACCAAATGGGACTGGGTATGGAAGGCGCTGCTGTTTGCTATCTTCCTACCCCTCACCCTCACCACCCGTGCGCGGATCGAGGGGCTGGCTCTGGTGCTGCTGCTGTCGATCGCGACCATCGTGATCGGGACGGGGATGAAGACCATCCTTGGCGGCGGGGGCTATTCGAACCTCAAGTTCTTCGTGAACGACAATAGCGGCATTTACGAAAGCTCGACGCTGGCGACAGTCGCGATCGGGCTGATCCCGATGCTGTGGTGGTTTGTGCGGCACGGCACAGTTTTCCGGCCGCACTGGCTGGTAACGGGCTTTGCCGTGGCGCTGACGTTCGCCTGCCTGCTTGTCCCCATCGGCACCGAGGCGCGCACTGGCCTGCTGTGCATCGCCGCGCTGGGCGGCTTGATGCTGCGCTACACCAAGCGGCGGTTCCTGTTCATTGCCGGCGCCGGACTGCTGGGGATGGCCGCCCTGCCCTTCCTGCCGCAATCCTATTACGAACGCATGTCCACCCTTGCCCAGCCGAGCGGCGATGAAAGCGCATCGACCCGCGTGGCGGTGTGGAAATGGACGCTCGATTACGTGACGCAAAAGCCGTTCGGCGGCGGGTTCGATGCCTACCGGTCGAACAAGTTCAACTATGTCATGCCGGTCAAGGAAACCGACGGGAACACCACCACGGTCACTTATCAGGCAGTCGAGGACAAGGGCCGCGCCTACCATTCCTCGTTCTTCGAGATGCTGGGCGAACAGGGCTGGCCGGGGCTGATCATCTGGCTGTCGCTCCACTTTGTCGGACTTTGGCAGATGGAGCGCATCCAGCGCCGCTGGAAAAAGGCCGAGGACGAAGCCACCCGCTGGATCGCGCCGCTGGCTGCTGCCTTGCAGATGGGGGCGATCATCTACCTTGTCGGCGCGACTTTCCAGGGGATCGGCTATCAGCCGGTGATGCTGATGCTGGTGGGACTTCAGATCGGGCTCAACACCTATTGCCTGCGGATCGATTCGGCCAAAGGTCTTCTGGCGCGCAGCACGTCGCGCAAGGAAGCCGTCGCTGACAAGATGCACAGTGCCGTAGCGGCATAGCGCACCCCGTTGCATCCCCTTTTGCGATGCGCCATGAAGCGCGCCGCACATGCAAAGCGGCAGGCACGGGATCCTGCCGGCACGCATCGAGGAGGAAGCCTATGACCCCCCAGGAAATCGCCGCCAAGGTTGGCGAACAATTCGCCACCAGCGAGTGGGTGGAGATGAGCCAGGAGCGCATCAACCAGTTCGCTGATGCCACCGGCGATCACCAGTTCATCCACATCAACGAAGAAGCCGCCAAGATGACGCCGTTCGGCGGCACGATCGCGCATGGCTTCCTGACCTTGTCGATGATCCCATATCTGTCCGCCAACAGCGATATGCCGCGCGTTGACGGGATCAAGATGGCCGTCAACTACGGCGGCAACAAGACCCGCTTCATCGCCCCCGTCCGTTCAGGCAAGCGCATTCGCGGCCACTGGAAGCTGGTCGAAATGGACGAAAAGCGCCCCGGCCAGTGGCAGCAGACGGTCGAGATCACCATCGAGATCGAAGGCGAGGACAAGCCCGCCCTGATCTGCGAATGGATCACGCTGTTCTTCGTGTGATTTTGTCCCTTACCGTCACCCCAGCGAAAGCTGGGGCCTAGGGCCGCGAGCGCCCAACCCAGCCGCTTGAGGTCCCAACTTACGCTGGGATGACGGCTGTAATTCAAAGGATACCCCTATCATGGCACGTGACGCCGTTATCGTCTCCACCGCCCGCACGCCGATTGGCCGTGCATACAAGGGCGCTTTCAACGCCACCCCCGGCGCAACGCTCGGCGCGCTCAGCCTTGCTCCCGCCATCGAACGCGCAGGGATCGAAGCTGGCGCGATCGACGATGTGGTGTGGGGCGCAGTCCTCACCCAGGGCACCCAGTCGGGCAACATCGCCCGCCAGGTCGCCCTTCGCGCCGGTTGCCCCGTGGGCGTTTCGGGCCAGACCATCGACCGCCAGTGCTCTTCCGGCCTGATGGCGATCTCGACCGCCGCCAAGCAGATCATTGTCGACAACATGGATATCGTCGTCGGCGGCGGTCAGGATTCGATCTCGATGGTGCAGACGCCCGAAATGCGGGTCGCGATGGACAAGTCGCTGCTCGCCATGCACGGCAACGTCTATATGCCGATGCTGCAGACCGCCGAGACGGTGGCCAAGCGCTACAACATCAGCCGCGATGCGCAGGACGAGTATGCCTACCAGTCGCAGATGCGCACTGCCGCCGCGCAGGCCGCTGGCAAGTTCGACGCCGAAATCGTCCCCGTCACCACCACGATGAACGTGATGGACAAGGAGACGAAAGAAGTCTCGCAGCACGAATTCACGCTGACCAAGGACGAAGGCAACCGTCCCGAAACTACGCTCGAAGGCCTCCAGAGCCTCAATCCGGTGATGGGTCCGGGGATGAACATCACCGCCGGCAACGCCTCGCAGCTGTCGGACGGTTCCTCGGCGTCGGTGCTGATGGAAGCCAAGCTGGCCGAACAGAAGGGCCTCCAGCCGCTCGGCCGCTATGTCGGCATGGCGGTTGCCGGGACCGAACCTGACGAGATGGGCATCGGCCCGGTCTTCGCGATCCCCAAGCTGCTCAAGCAGACCGGCCTCAAGATGGACGACATCGGGCTGTGGGAACTGAACGAGGCCTTCGCGGTGCAGGTGCTGTATTGCCGCGACACGCTCGGCATCGATAACGACATCCTCAACGTCAATGGTGGCTCGATCTCGATCGGCCACCCCTATGGCATGACCGGCGCGCGCTGCACCGGCCACGCGCTGATCGAAGGCAAGCGTCGCGGTGCCAAGTATGTCGTCGTGACCATGTGCGTCGGTGGCGGCATGGGCGCAGCGGGCCTGTTCGAGGTGTTCTGAGGAACGCCCTTCCCGATTGAAACACAGGACGGCGCGGGAGGAAAACTCCCGCGCCGTTTTGCTTGAGCCGTCACCTGATTGTGAAATTGGCGATGTCGGTGACGGATGACAGGCTGCCGTCCGGGTTGGTCACAGCGTAGCCATAGACGATGGAATAGTCGCCGGGCTCGGCCAGCGGCTCGGCCAGCGTGAAGGCGAAGCTGGCGGCGTTGCGGATCGACGTTTCGGGGGTCTGATCGTCGATGAACGACTGGATGATGGTCGTCGCCACCTCGTCGCCTTGCATTGTCACACGTTGCAGATCGAACATTACAAGGTCCGCCGCGCTTTCCAGTTCCAGTTCCAGCACGCTGACCGGGCCTGCCAGTTCCTCGCCCGCAGCAGGGGTGATCGAGACAACACGCGGCGCGGGAAATTCGGGCTCGATGGTAAAATCGATGAACCCGTTGAGCGATGAAATACCCTTGGTTTTAAGCAGGTAGCTGATTTTGTAATCACCCGGCTGGGTCAGTGCTTCGGACAAAGCGAAGCTGAAATACTTGCCTGTGAGCTTGGGCGCGCCGGGCGCATAATCGGTCTGATGCAGCACCACTTCATCGCCATAAGGCACGATGATGGTAACGCTGAACAGCTCGACCTCGCGGGCGAAGGATAGGGTAATATCGCTGACCGTTTCCTTGCCACTGGCATCCTTGGCGGGGGACGAACTGACCAGCAGCGTCGCCGGCGTTACCTCCTGCGCGGCGGCGGGCGCCTGCGGTGCCATGGTGACAGGCGCCGCGATTAACAGAGCAAAAGCCAGCAGACGCATCGGATTTCCCTCCCGAATTGCGAAAAAAGGGGGCGCAGAGTCGCGTCCGCGCCCCCCAGTCGAACGCGCTGGCCCGGGTCGCAATGAACCAGCGCGCTTCGAGCCCTTCGTGACCATTCCGGCCCCCCGCATCCGCAGGCTCACCCGGAATGGTCGCAAAGTCCTCTAACAGCCCTTCTTTTTCTTCTTTTTGCCGAGCCCGCCCAGCATTCCGCCCAGCGCCGCTCCTGCATCCCCGCCCAGCGCGCCGCCGATGGCCGCGCCGGTGGCAGAGCCTTCCTGGCAGGCGGCGTTCTCGGCGCTTTGGGCAGTCTGGTCTGAGGCCTGACTGCTGCTGGCAGAGGATGTGGATGAACCCTTGGCTGGACGCGGGCCATAGGCCGCAACCATCGACGGATAACTGTCTGTATCGCTGCCTTGAGCGGGAGGGTTGGCGCCATTCTCGGCATAGATGGCGTTGAAATCACGGACAGCCTCACGCTCAGCCTGTTCGCGGGTAATGACGTTGGCATTCGCGGTGCAATAGAGGCCCCACTCATCGATCTCGTTGCTCTTGCACGGACCCGACTTACGTCGTGACTGCGGAGCAGGTGAAAGCGACGTTGTGCAGGTCGTCATGTCATCTTTTGAAAAATATCCGAGCGGACACCGATCCAACCGGTTGGCCTTCTTGACCGTGCCATACGACACCAGCTGGTCAGAGGCAGAGCCGCCGCCTTCGCTGGCAGACTTGGTGGTGCAATAGTAGCCGTCTTCGCTGTAGCCGCTCGTGCATTCCTCCCCCGCAGCGCGGCGATACACCATCGGCGCATCTTTCGAGGCGTAGCAGTAACCGCTGTCCTGCTTCTTGGTCGGGCTGCCTTGGCTCCAGCCCGACGGGCAGCTGCCAGCTCTCTCTACGGGCGATAACGATCCCTGCGCTGCCGCAGGTGCCGGGGTGAAAGCGATGATCCCGGCAGTGCCTGCGGCGAGGATCGCGAATGCGAATTTGATCATGGTGGGTGTCTCCGTGCGCGCTGACAGCGCGGTGATTGCGCGGTCGGGTTACGGCTTCTTGGTCGAGCACCACAGGCGGTGGACTTCGTAATAGCCCTCCGCGCAGGTTTCCTTTTCCTTCTTGGCGTAGATCTTCGGCGAGATCGTGCCTTGCGGGAAGCACATCGAGGTGTCGGTCTCGTTGTCCTTGGTGCTGCTCCACCCGCTCGGGCAGGCGACCGCCTTGCTGGTCTTGGCCACGCCTTCGCGGTTCTGGCCCTGCGCATTGGCAGGCGCGCCAAGCCCGGCGAGCGCAAGGCTGCCGACCAGCGCGAGGTTGGCGATGCTCAGCGTGCCGGCGACAAGCAGACGGCTGCGGTTGGTGGTGCGGGTCATCGGACATTCTCCCTGTTGCAGTGGTGTTCAGTGGCAACAGGGATAGGCGGGCTGGCGGCGCGGCGGCATCCCATGGAATATGGCATCCCATATCATGGGATGCGCGCACACGCCGCCGCTAGTAACCGCCTTCGGACGGCACGAGGGTGATGAACAGCAGTTCCAGATCGTGGGTCGGCTCGTAATTGGTCTTGATCACCTCAAAGGTGGTCGGGCCGGTCTTGGTCAGCCCGTTCATGCACAGGCTGACAAGGCGATCGGGATAGCCCTTGTCCACCGTCAGCCGGAACCGCCCGATCGGCCCGCGCCAGTTTGCGCCGGGGGACAATTTGTAGCCGATCCAGTTTTCGACCGGGAAATACCGCTCATCGACCGCGCCTGATGGCAGGTAACGCTTGCGGTCATACCCGCGCACAAATGCCTCATCGACGCAGAAGCGGTGTTCATAATCGGCATTGGGCGCGGGGATGGTGTCACGCATGTCGCGGTCGAGCCCCGCCCCCACGGTGCCGCCCTCCAGCGGGTTATAGCGGTGCTCGACCGTAACGGCCACGCCGGGCGGGAAGGTCTGGGTGCGCACATAGCTGGTGGAGACAGTCCAGGCGGGGCGCACGTCGCCGCCCGTCATGCTGTCCGCCATGCCATCGGTGGTCAGCAGGCCTTCGGCGACCAGCGCGGATTTGTCATCGGCGGACAGGGCGGCAAGGCGCGCGCGAAAATCGGGGTCTTTCCAGTGCACGGCGGGCCAGCCCAAGGCTTTCAGCCGCGCATCGACATCGACCCCGCCGACCTTGGCGATATCGATCCTGAGCAGTCCGGCCAGCTTGCCGTCCACCCGCGTTTCCATCCCGATATCGTCCCAATCGGGATAGGCCACCTCGTGCCAGTCAGGATCGCGGCCCGGCAGCGGCACATCGGGCAGCGGGAACGCAATCAGCAGCGTGATCGGCGCATCGGAATGGTTGGTGTAGGTGTAACGCACCCGCACTTGTTCAAGGGACAGATACAGGTCTTCGGCATCCATGCTGATCTGGTCGTTGCGCTCGAAAATCAGCCCGCCCATGGCGATATTCGCCTCGGTATCATTGGCGAGCGCCGGGGCAGACGCAAGGGCCAGCACGGCGGCGATGGCGGTAAAGGCGGCGCGCATCATTGTGCCATCCACGCCGAACGGTCGATCCATTCACCCAGCCGCTGGATACGCGATTCGTAGGCGAAGGCGATGCAAGCCTGCCGGTCATCCTTGCGCTTCATGCACAGGTTGCGGTTGGCGATGAATTCGCGCTGTTCGCGCAGCAGATTGGCCGCTTCAACCGGCGGGGTCTGGAGCCTGGCGCGTTCGTAATCGAGTCCCATCGTACGGTCGAGGATCGACAGCTCGCGGTCGGCGCAGATCACACGGTCGATGCTTCCCTTGCGGGCTTTCGCGCAATCGAAACTCGGAGCGACGCGCGCCGGCGGGACGGCTTGCACCTGCGCGGATGCGGGGGCTGCCCCGAAGCCTTGCGTTCCCGCCATCATGCAGCAGGCCAATGCCAGCCAGCCCTTTTGTGTCCGTCTCATGCCACACCTCCCCTGCCCGCGCACAATCAGCGCCGCGCCCGTTCTAGGCCTGTGTTCCAGCCGGGGGCATGGGGGATTTCATGGTGCCATATCTTCGGCAAACCCGGCTTTGCCCTCTTTTCAAGCGCCTGCACTTGCGGCATCGCTTGTGCGGGGACGGGGGGACGCGTGGGGACAATCATCGGCGGGATCAACTGGCGGCAGCTGGGCAAGCTGTTTGCGGTCGTGGCTCTCGTGCAGGCAATCTACTGGCTGGCGATCGACCAGCCGCTGTTTCGGGCCGATCCGGGCGAGGCTCCGCCGCTCGCCCCGATCAGCGCGGTCGAGGTCGCGCGGCTGACCGCACCAAGCTTCGACGAAGCGGCGACCGCACAGTACGAGCCTGCCGAACTGCCGTGGACCTATTGCTGCGATACAGCGGTGTTCGCCGTGCGGATGACCTTCACCCTCGACAGCGTTCCGGCCAATGGCCTCGGGATCATCTCCTATCTCGAAGCGGACAATTACCTTCTGGCGGTCAACGGCACGACGATTGTCGCACGCGGGCGAATGGAGCCGGGCGATGGCAGCTTTCACGGGCAGATCCGCACTCTGACCCGGATGCCGTCGGGCTTGCTGAAACCGGGCGCGAACACCCTCACCTACATCACCCTGCGCGACGGATTTCCCTACACCGACGTGCTTGAACCGAAAATCGCCGATTACGCCGCGCTGGAAGCGTACAGCTTGCGCAGCCTGTTCCTCGCCTCGGGCTACAATCTGCTGACCGGCGGGCTGCTCGGCCTGCTCGGGGTGATTGCGACGATCATGGTGTTCCGTTCGGATGACTGGAAGTTTGCCGCATGGCTCAGCCTGCTGTGCGCGGCATTTGTGGCCAATGCGGGCTATTTCCTGTGGCTCGATCCGCCAGTGGATGGCTGGGGGCGGATGATCGCCTTTTTCGCGATTTCGCAGATGATCCCGGCCGCGATGCTGTGCTTTATCGACAGCTGGACGGGCCGCCCGATCCGGTGGCTGCAACCGCTGACCATGCTGGTCTATTTCGCGGCGCTGGGCGTGATCGCCTGGTACATCATCCGCGCGCCCATGCCCGAAGGCTTCGACGTGCCGACCATGATCTGGATCTGGCACCTCGGCGCATCGGCGGTGGCTGTCGCGCTGCGGCTGGTGTGGCACTTTGCCACCCGCGCCGAAGACCGCCTGCTGGAAAGCGCCCTGCTGACGGTGATGGCGGCCGCCTTGGTGATGGATGCAGCGTCGGCGTGGTTTCCCGAGCAGCACCTTCAGGCGGGCAATGTGCGCTACTCTGCGGTGTTCCTGCTGCTGGCGATGACAGCGGCGTTTCTGGCGCGCAATTTCCGGCTGTTCCAGTCGCAAGGAGCGCTCAATGAAATGCTTCAGGCCAAGATTACCGAGCGCGAGGCAGATCTGGCCGAAGCAGGTTTACGCGAACAGGCGCTGGTGCGTGCGCAGGCCCATGACGAGGAGCGCCGCCGGATCATGCGCGATCTGCACGATGGGCTCGGCAGCCAGTTGATGACGATGATGCTGACCGCACGGCTGGGCGAAGCTGATCCCCCAAAAGTGGCCGAGGGGCTGCAAAGCGTGATCGACGAGATGCGGCTGATGGTGGATTCGATGGATTCGGTCGGCGAATCGCTCGACGCGGCGCTGGCGACTTTCCGCGCCCGGATCCAGCCCCGCATCGAATCCGCCGGTTTCGCCTTCCGCTGGAGCCAGCCCGAAAGCCTTGCGCCGACCGGCCTTGGCCCGCGCGATGTGTTGCAGGTGTTCCGGATCATGCAGGAAGCGGTCACCAACGCGCTCAAGCATTCGGGCGGGACCGAAATTGCCGTCACCATCACGCCGCAGGTCGATGGGGCGGTCGCAATCGCAATCGCCGATAACGGCCATGGGTGCAGCGGTGATGCGGAAACGCGCGAGGCCGGGCGCGGGCTGACCAATATGCGGACGCGCGCGCGGGCGGTGGGAGCGGAATACAAGCTCGCATCCGCGCCAAACAAAGGGACACAAGTCACCCTTGCCCTGCCCGTATCAAGCCTTGCCGCGCATCCCATATAAACGGCCGGATCATGGGATATTCGCCGCCTTCTGCCCATGATAGCGGTGCTGCATGACCGATCCCCAGCCCTCCCCCCCGGTACGCATCGCGATCATCGAGGATGAACCGGCGGTGCGCCGCTATTTCATGCAGATCATGGGGCAGGCCGAAGGTTATGATGTGATCGCCATGGCGCCCGATCTGGCAACGGGGCGCGGGTTGATCGGGTTGCAGCCTGACCTGTTCCTGATGGATATCGGCCTGCCCGACGGCAATGGCTATGATCTGGTGCCCGACATCAAGGCCGGATGCAGCGCGAAAGTGCTGATCATCAGTTCGTTCGGGGACCGGGAAACGGTGGTCACAGCGTTGGGTGCCGGGGCTGACGGCTATCTGCTCAAGGACAGCACGCCGCAGCAGATCCTCGACGGGATCGCCATCACGCTGGATGGCGGCGCGCCGGTCAGCCCGGCAGCAGCGGTCTATCTGCTCGATCTGCTGCGTGCGCCCGCAGCCAGCCCTGCTCAGCCAGCGACAGGCAGCGCCGATGACAGACTGACGATCCGGGAAACCGAATTGCTGCGCGCCTTTGCCGACGGGAAAAGCTACAAGGAAGCCGCGAGAGCGCTCGGCATTTCGCCCCACACCGTCGGCACCCATGTGAAGGCGATCTACCGCAAGCTTGAGGTCAATTCGCGCAGCGATGCAATCCGGCAGGCGTTTCGTAACTGACAAAGGGCGCCAAAGCCGCCGCCCCGCTCTGCAAGCGGGACGGCGGAAAAAGGATCAGCGCAGCGACACCACGTTGTCGGTCGCTTCGCGCACGCGGGTGCCGTTGAACAGGCTCATCATCGGCTCGTCCGCAACAGTCACGACCTCGGCATTGCCATAGCCGTTGAAGCCGGTCTTCATCGCCGCGCCATAAGCGCCCAGCATCCCGATCTCGATGTAGTCGCCTGCCTGAATGTCCGCCGGAAGCCGGAACGGCCCCTTCATGTAGTCGGCATCGTCACAGGTCGGGCCGTAGAAGGCGAAGTCCGCCTCCTCCTCGATCAGATCATCTTCCAGCGCACGCACGGGGAACCGCCAAGCCACGTGGGCGGCATCATACAGCGCACCGTAAGCGCCGTCGTTGATGTAGAGCTCCTCGCCGCGGCGCTTGTTCACCTGCACGATCATCGAGCTGTATTCGGCTGACAGCGCACGGCCGGGTTCGCACCACAGCTCGGCGTTGTAGGCGATCGGCAGGCTTTCGAAGTGCTTGGCGATGATTGCGAAGTAATCTTCCATCGGCGGCGGTTCGAGGCCGGGATAAGCGCTCGGGAAGCCACCGCCCACGTCGATCATGTCGATCACGACCGACGCTTCGGCGATGGCCGCACGGGTGCGGTCCAGCGCCTGCACGAAGGCAAACGGGGTCATCGCCTGGCTGCCGACGTGGAAGCACACGCCCAGCCAGTCGCAATGCTGGCGGGCTTCCTGCAGCAGCGCCGGCGCTTCGATCAGGTCGCAACCGAACTTCGATGCAAGGCTGAGCTCCGAATATTCGCTCGACACGCGCAAACGCACGCACAGGCGAAGATCGCGGGGGGCTTCACCGGTGTCGGGCGAGCGGCAGGCGTCGATGATCTTCTCCAGTTCCTCGAAGGAATCGAGGCTGAAGGTGCGCACGCCATGTTCGAAATAGGCTTCACTGATCGCCGCCGGGGTCTTCACCGGATGCATGAAGCACAGCACCGCCTCCGGAAGAAGGCCGCGCACAAGCCGCACCTCTGCAATCGAGGCGACGTCGAAATGAGTCACGCCGGCTTCCCACAGCACGCTGATCAGATCAGGCGCCGGGTTGGCTTTGACCGCGTAGAGCACCTTGCCCGGAAACTTCTCGACGAAGTAACGGGCGGCGCGCCGCGCGGCGTGCGGGCGGTTGAGGATGACGGGTTCGTCCGGACGAAGGTCGCGAACTACAGCCAGTGCGTCAGGGTAAATGTGCAACTCAAGGGACCCCCAAAACGGTTTTTGAAAACCATAAAACGACAAGCTGCCTTGCGGTTTGGAAGTCCCCTTGGGGCAGCGGAAGCGCGCATCTAGGGCTTGGGGGGGGAAATGCAAACGAAAAATGCGCCCTGCCGGGGTGAAATGTTTCTTTTCGAAGACACCCCACAAAGCACGACCGGATTGTGACGGAAATCTGCCTTTATTTCGCGTCAGAAGCCGATTTTGGGAACCTTATCGACAGTGCCTTGCTCGCTTGCATCGAGCCGGTGGAAATCGGCCTCGGCAAACCCGAGAGGGCCCGCGAACAGCACCGCCGGGAAGGATTCGCGCGCACCGTTGAAGCGGGCAACCGCAGCGTTAAGAGCGCGGCGGGCAGCGGCAAGCTTGTCTTCGACATCGGCAAGCTCATGCTGGAGCGACTGGAAGTTCGCGCTCGCCTTCAGATCGGGATAGGCTTCTCCCAACGCCAGCAGATTATCCAGCGCGCCGCGCAATTGCTGTTCGCTGCCCGATGACGGAGCCCCGCCCGCCGCCGCGTTGCGCGCTGCGATCACGGCTTCCAGCGTATCCGATTCGTGGCCCGCATAACCCTTCACCGTCTCGACGAGATTGGGGATAAGATCGTGGCGCTGGCGCAGCTGCGCATCGATATCGGCCACGCCCTGACGGACGCTTTGCCTGAGGCCTACAAGCTTGTTGTAGATGCCGATGACCAGCACCAGCAGGATCACAACGACGGCAATTGCCACCCAAACGCCAAGACTCATACGCATCCCCTTTACCTGACCGGGTTATTTGTGCTGACACAGGTTAATGAATCGCGCGGGAGAGGCAATGCGCAAGCCGATTGAGGGCCTGATGCAAGGCGGGCTGGAGGACTGGCTCGCCGGACAGGCAGATATGCGCGACAGCGCAAAAAAGCAGGCGACCTCGCGTTGGACGTGGGGCGCGGCGATTGCGATGCCGTTGCTGGCATTCCTGTGGTTCGGCCCGGCGAGCGATATCCAGTTCCGGCTGTTCGTCACGCTCGTGGCCGCTGCGCTGATCGGGTGGTGGGGCTACCGCCCGATCGAAGCGGCCAAGCAGGCGATCAAGATCGGGATCAATTCGGCCATCGCCGCCAGCTACGGCGTGACTTACGAACACGAGGTCGAGCCCGGCGCCGAGTTCGAAACGGCACGCACCTATGGCCTTGTTCCCGGCTTTGACCGATCCGGCTTCGAAGACCGCTGGTTCGGTACGCTCGAAGGCCATTCGTTCAACCTCTATGAAACCCATCTCGAGGAACGGCGCGGATCGGGCAAGAACCAGCGCTGGGTGACGGTGTTTCGCGGCCCCGTGATCCACATGGGCTTTGGCCGGACGTTCCATTCCACCACCCTGCTCGAACGCGCAGGCAAGCACCGCAAGTGGCTGGGCCTTGGCGGGGCAAGCGATCATGTCAGCTTCGGCGGCCACCGTCTGTCCCGCGTCGATCAGGTGCACCCCGCCTTTGGCGATGTCTTCGCCCTGTTCAGCGACGATCAGGTCGAGGCCCGCGTGCTGGTCCACCCGACATATATCGAACACCTGCTGAAGCTCGAAAGCGCGTTCGAGGCACAGGAATTGCGCGCCCTGTTCACCCGAGGCGAGGTGATCATCGCGGTCGAGGCGGATAACATGTTCGAGAGCGGGTCAATGGAAGCGGCAGACGACCGCGCCAATGCCGAACGTGCCGCCCGCCAGTTCGGCGCGCTGGCGGGGCTGGCACTGGCCATCAACCAGAACGAACGCGGTCGGGTGATCGAGGGCGACCCCGAGCCCCTGAACGAATTCTAGCTCAACCGGTCGCGGAAATCGGCGTAATCGAACCGCTTGATGCAATCGAGCGTGTCGGTCTCGCTGTCCCACATCCAGATCGACGGCAGGGCCACACCGTTGAAGGTGTTGGTCTTGACCATCGAATAATGCGCCTGATCGAGAAACGCGAACCGCGCGCCCGGCTCGGCTGGTACCGGCAGGATGTAATCGCCGATCACGTCGCCTGCGAGGCACGACGGGCCGCCCAGACGGATCGGGATCATGTCCTCGTCCGCGATCTCGCCGAGCATGGCGGGGCGATAGGGCGCTTCGAGCACATCGGGCATGTGGCAAGTGGCGCTGATATCGGTGATGCCGACCGGCACTTCGTTGAACATCGTGTCAAGCAGCGTGCCGACAAGGATGCCCGCGTCGAGCGCCACGGCCTCGCCCGGTTCAAGGATTATCTGGCAGCCGGTATCCTCGGCCGCATCTTTCAGGAATTCGACCAGTTCCTCGCGCTGATAATCGGCGCGAGTGATGTGGTGGCCGCCGCCCATGTTGATCCACTTGAGCTGGTCGAAATAGGGTTCGATCACGTCGAACACGCGGTCCCATGTGGCCTTCAGCGGCTCGAAATCCTGTTCGCACAGATTGTGGAAGTGGATGCCTTCGACGCCTTCCATATGCTCTTCGGTGAGCTGGTCGAGCGGGAAGCCGAGGCGCGATCCAGGGGCGCTGGGGTCGTATTTCGCGACCTCACCCGTCGGCACCTGCGGGTTGATGCGCAGGCCCACGCTGACGTTCGCACCGCTCGCCGCCGCATGTTCGAGGATCAGGCGCGCACGGTCATGCTGGAAGGGCGAGTTGAAAATCACGTGATCGGAAAGACGGCAGATTTCCTCCAGCTCCTCCGGCTTGAAAGCGGCAGAATAGGTCGCGATTTCGCCATCATAGAACTCGGATGCAAGCCGCGCTTCCCACAGGCCGGAGGTGGAGACACCATCGAGATATTCGCCGATGATCGGCGCTGCCGACCACATCGAGAACGCCTTGAGCGCCGCAAACACCTTGATATCCGCGCCGTCAGCCGCCGCCGCATCGCGCACGTCTGCCAGCACGCGGCAATTGGCGCGCAGCTTGGCCGCGTCCACGACGAAGGCGGGGCTATCGACCCGCGACAGATCAAAATGGGCAAAGGCGCCCGGATCACCGGCTTTGGTTTGCATTGTTGAGCTTTGCTCCGTTTTGTATCACGCAAAGACGCGAAGAGGTCAGTCGGTGCTGCGACCACCGCGATGATTATTGACGACCCGCCTGATGCCATCTTTGAACATCGCCTGCCCGAAGTTCACCAGTAGCCCAAGCGGCAAACCGGTGAGCCGCAGATACGTCAAGAGTTGCTTCCCGTGGATAGGCGCAAGCTTTTCGACCGATTTCAATTCGACGATCAGGCTTTCTTCAACCAAGAGGTCAATCTTGAATGCGTTGTCTACGACAACGCCATTGTATGTCAGTGGCACGTTCACTTGGCGACGCACCTTGAGCCCAGCCTGGCGAAGGGCTTCGGCCATCAACGCCTCATAAGCCGATTCTAGCAGACCGGGTCCGAGGTCATTGTGGATATGGAACCCACAATCGACAACGATGCGGGAAAGGCGCTCAATTTCGTCCGGGTGCGGCATCTTCGCGTCTTCGCGTGAACCAAACTAGAACCCGACCGGCCCGTCCATTTCCTCGACCGTCCACGGCAGGCCGTGCTTGTTCAGCATGTCCATGAAGGGATCGGGATCGAGCTGTTCGATGTTGAACACACCCTCCCCGCGCCAATCGCCGCGCACCATCATCGCCGCGCCGATCATGGCCGGCACGCCCGTGGTGTAGCTGACGGCCTGATTGCCGGTTTCCTCATAAGCCGCTTCGTGCGAGCAGATGTTCTTGATGTAGAACGTCTTCTCGCCCGAACCGTCGAGCGCCTCGCCGGTCGCGATCACGCCGATATTGGTGTTGCCCTTGGTGGTCTCGCCCAGCGTCTCCGGCTTGGGCAGCACCGCGGCGAGGAATTGCAGCGGGATGATGTCCTTGCCCTGATACTTGACCGGCTCGATCGAGGTCATGCCGACGTTCTGGAGCACGGTCAGGTGCGTGATGTATTGATCGCCGAAGGTCATCCAGAAGCGCGCGCGCTCCAGCTCGGGGACGAACTTGGCGAGGCTTTCCAGCTCCTCGTGATACATCAGATACATGTTCTTGGGGCCCACCGCCTCGAAGTCGAAGGCGACCTTGTTCGACATGGCGGGGGTTTCGACCCAGTCGCCGTTCTCCCAGTGGCGCGCGGGCGCGGTCACTTCGCGGATGTTGATTTCCGGGTTGAAGTTGGTGGCGAAATGCTGGCCGTGATCGCCGCCGTTGCAATCGAGAATGTCGAGCTGGCGGATGGTCTTGAGCTTGTGCTTCTTTAGCCACATGGTGAACACAGAGGTCACGCCCGGATCAAAGCCCGAACCCAGCAGCGCCATCAGGCCTGCATCCTTGTAGCGATCCTGATAGGCCCACTGCCAGTGGTACTCGAACTTGGCTTCGTCCTTGGGCTCGTAATTGGCGGTGTCGAGGTAATCTACGCCCGCTTCAAGGCAGGCGTCCATGATCGGCAGATCCTGATACGGCAGCGCGAGGTTGACGACGAGGCCCGCGCCGGTCTTGCGGATCAGGTTGACCATCGCCGGGACTTCCTCGGCGTCAATTTCATAGGTGGCGATATCGCGCCCGCAGCGTTCTTTCACGCTGGCGGCAATCGCGTCGCATTTCGACTTGGTGCGGCTGGCGAGGTGGATTTCGGGGAAGATATCGGGGTTGAACGCCATCTTGTGGACGCAGACCGAACTCACCCCGCCCGCACCGATGACGAGAACAGTGCTGGACTTAGCTGCCGACATGTTAGGAACCTTTCGTAATGCGAATCTTGCGCGGGCCCTACTCCAACGCAGCCGAGGGGACAAATGATCCAAGCCGATGTCAGAATGCCGACTGCCGATGGCGTGCACGCCGCTGCCGAGGCCGTGGCAGCGATCCTGCCGTCAACCCCGTTGCTGCCGGTGGAAATTGGCGGCGTGCAGGCATGGGTCAAGGCCGAGGTGCTGCAACCTGTCGGGGCATTCAAGATCCGAGGCGCGTGGTGGCGGCTGGTGAGCCTGTCGCCGGAAGAACGCGCTGGCGGTGTCGTTGCGGTGTCATCGGGCAATCATGCGCAGGGCGTTGCATGGTCAGCGCGGCGGCTTGGCATCCGTGCGGCGATCGTCATGCCGCATGATGCGCCGCAGGTGAAACTCGCCAATACTAAAGCGCTTGGAGCCGAAGTCGTTCTCTACAAGCGTCCGGGAGAAGATCGCGACGAGGTGGCAGCGCGCCTGATCGCCGAGCGCGGTGGCACGCTGGTCCACGCTTTCGGTGACCCCTGGGTGATCGAAGGGCAAGGCAGCGCTGCCATCGAAATCGCTGCGCAACTGGGCCGTGCCCCTTCCCGCATTGTCGCCTGTTGCGGCGGCGGCGGGCTGGCGGCGGGACTTGCGCTGGGCGCTCCCGAAAGTGCGATCCACCCGGTCGAGCCGGTCGGCTGGGACATGGTCGGGCAGGCGATGGCGACGGGGCATATCGTGCAAGCAGCGCCCGATGCGCCCAAAACGATCTGCGACGCGCTGCAACCCAATGCGACCAAGCCGGTGAACCTCGCCGTCCTGCGGGGCCGCGCCGAACCGGGCGTCGCCGTGACCGATGCCGAAGTGCGCGCGGCCCAGCGCTTTGCCTTTGCCAACCTTAGGCTGGTGGTCGAACCCGGCGGAGCGGCGGCACTGGCAGCGGCGCTGGCGGGCAAGGTGCCGGTGGACGATGGCACCGTGATCATACTCACCGGCGGCAATGCCGATCCGGCAGCCTATGCGACAACCATCGCAGGCACAGGCTAAGCCTGTGGAAAGCGTCACATTGCCGACATTCTTGCGACATACACAGCTGTCCTGACGTTACGTAAGGACACCCCCTCCCCATGGCGACACAGGCAAAGCGGATCATCGAAGATGCGGTGGTCCGCAAGGATGCAAAGGTCAGCGAAAAGCTGCTCGACAGGGCTTTCGCACTGGCCTTCAAGGGCCTCGTTTACGCGCAGATCTGGGAAGACCCGGTGGTCGATATGGAAGGCCTCGCCATCCAGCCCGACAGCCGCGTCATGTGCATCGCCAGCGGCAGCTGCAATGCGCTGTCCTATCTGACGGCGAACCCGGCGCAGGTGACGGCGGTCGACCTGAACCGCGCCCATGTCGCGCTTGGACGGTTGAAGATCGCCGCGATCCGGCACCTGCCCAATTACGAGCGCTTCCACCGCTTCTTTGCCCATGCCGATCACAAGGAAAACGCGGAAGTTTACCGGATGATGATCGCACCGCATCTCGATCTGGTCAGCCGCGCCTATTGGGAACAGCGCGACATTCGCGGGCGGCGGCGCATTTCGTATTTCACTCGCGGAATATACCGCAAGGGATTGCTCGGCAATTTCATCGGCTTGGCGCACGTTTTTGCAAGAGCTTACAAGATCGATCTTGCGAAGGTGCTCGAAGCATCGACGCTGGAGGAACAGCGCGCCGTGTTCGAGCAAGAGCTGGCTCCGGTGTTCGAAAAGAAGTTCATCCGCTGGCTGACCGATCAACCTGCCTCGCTGTTCGGCCTCGGCATTCCGCCCGCGCAGTTCGAGCATCTCGCAGGCGACGAACGCATGGCCGCAGTGCTGCGTCGAAGGCTGGAAAAGCTCGCCTGCGATTTCGAGGTGAAGGACAATTACTTCGCGTGGCAGGCCTTCGGGCGCGGATACAGCCGTGCGGAAAACGCGCCGCTGCCCCCCTATCTCCAGCGCGCCAACTGGGAAGCGATGAAGGAACGGATCGACCGGCTGGACGTGACCCACGCCAATATGGTGGACTGGATCGGCGCACGGGAGGAAGCCAGCATGGACCGCTTCGTGCTGCTCGATGCGCAGGACTGGATGAATAACGCGCAATTGGACGATCTGTGGGCCAAGATCACCCGCGCCAGCCGCCCCGGCGCGCGCGTATTGTTCCGCACCGCTGCCGAGCCAAGCCTGCTGCCCGGCCGGCTGGATGACGCAATCCTGTCCCGCTGGCGCTATCTGGACGAAACCTCAGCCGATCTCACCCGCCGCGATCGGTCGTCGATCTATGGCGGCGTGCATGTGTATGAGTTGATCTGATGGCTACCGCCGGTTCGTCACACGCCGCCCTGATGGACGAGGTTTATCGCGGGCAGCGCCATATCTATGATCTGACACGAAGATATTACCTGTTCGGGCGCGATACGCTGATTGCGGGACTGGATGCGCGGCCGCAGATGCGGGTGCTTGAGGTCGCCTGCGGCACCGGACGCAATCTCGCCAAGGTCGGCAAATCATGGCCGGGGGTGCGATTGTTCGGCCTCGATATCTCCGCCGAGATGCTGAAAAGCGCCCGCGCCGCTGTCGGGGCCGAAGCACGGTTGGGCCAGGGGGACGCGTGTTCCTTCGATCCGCAAACCCTGCTGGGCGAAGCCGCGTTTGAACGGATCGTCTTGTCTTACTCCCTGTCGATGATCCCTGGTTGGGAAGGCGCTCTTGATCATGCGGCGGGTCAGCTTGCCGATGGGGGGGCGCTGCACGTCGTCGATTTTGGAGACCTCCGGGGTCTTCCCGGCCCGTTCCAGACGATGCTCAAGGCGTGGCTTGCGAAGTTTCACGTGGAACCACGCGCTACCTTGCCTGCCGCTGCGGCCCGCATCGCCCATGCGCGCGGCTTGCGACTGGAAAGCCGTCGCGGCTCATTGGGATATTACCAGCTGCACGTGCTGAGCGCCTGATAAGGGCTCGAATCGCTGGATAACCCCGCGCGCCGCCTTTGCCTTGCGCCCCCATCTGCCTAATCCCTTGGCCGTGAGCGCACATATCGAAATCGGCCAGGATGCAGGGCGGCAAAAGGTCACGATCGACCTTGAGGAGTTGCTCGCCACGCGCCTGCTGGTGCAGGGCAACTCCGGCTCGGGCAAGTCGCACCTTCTGCGCCGCTTGCTTGAGGAATGCGCCGGGCAGGTCCAGCAGGTGGTGATCGATCCCGAGGGCGATTTCGTCACGCTGGCGGATGCTTTCGGCCATGTGGTGATCGACGGCGCGGCCTATTCCCCGCGCGAGATCGAGGCGCTGGCCGGGCGTGTCAGGCAGCACCGCGCCTCGGTGGTGCTGACGCTCGACGAACTTGAGGTGGAACAGCAGATCCGCTGCGCCGCGCTGTTTCTGACCGCGCTGTTCGATGCCCCGCGTGAACACTGGTATCCGGCGCTGGTGGTGGTCGATGAAGCGCAGATGTTCGCCCCCGCCGCCGCAGGCGAGATGAGCGATGACACCCGCCGCCTGACGCTGTCGGCCATGACCAACCTGATGTGCCGCGGCCGCAAACGCGGGTTGGCAGGGATCGTCGCCACGCAGCGGCTGGCGAAGCTGGCCAAGAACGTCGCGGCCGAAGCCAGCAATTTCCTGATGGGGCGCACGTTCCTCGATATCGACATGCAGCGCGCCGCCGATCTGCTCGGAATGGACCGGCGGCAGGCAGAGCGCATCCGTGATCTCCAGCGCGGACAGTTTCTCGGCCTCGGCCCCGCGATCAGCCGCCGCCCGGTCGCGGTCAATGTCGGCCCAGTTCGTACCGGAGCGCGCAGCGGCGGCGGAGGGCTGCTCCCGCTGCCCGAGGCCGATGGCGATGCCATGGAAGCCCTGCTGACCGACCGGTTGGCAGAAGCCGCAAGCGACACGGTCGTCCGCCGTCCTCCGCCCCTGCCGCGTCTGGCGGTCGAACTGGAACAGGCCCTGCGCGCTGTCCCGCCGCTGCCGCAAGCGCCCAAGCCAGCGCAGGAAAGCAGCGCTGCGCCGGTGGCATCGAAGCCCGCCGCTCCGGCGCCAGTCACACCGACCCCGTCTGTCACAAGCCCCGAAGCGGTGGTGCGCGAGCTGGCATTGAGCGAAGGCGCAACATTCCGCGCAGTCCCGGCGCTGTTCCGCGATTTCGCGATCCGCTGCCGCCAGCAGGGCGTAGCCAGCGCCCATATCGACATCGCCCGCTTCCGCCGCATGTTCGCCTGCGAGATCGGCGGTCTGGCGCGGCTGGAAGGCGGCGTGCGAAAGCATGTCGAGGGTATCATTTCCAGCGTCGACGATGATGTGCTCGCGCCCTTTCTCGCCATGGCGGTCGCCGAAGCGCTGGGCGATCCGATGCCGGACGAAGACGAACTTGCGCGCCTTTACGGCAGTTCATCGCCCAGCCGCATCCGCCGCCTGCTCGACCATCTGGAGCGCAGCGGTCTGATCGTTGTTCGCGAGGAATTCGGCGGCGGACGGATCATCACTGTCCCCGGCGTGGCCAGCTACGACGAGACCACCAAGGCGGCGTGACGTTACGCTGCGGGGCTGTTGCGCAGACGCCGTTCGCCCCACCACAGCCCAGCACTCAGCACGAGCCAACCGAGGAACCATGGCCATGCCGGGCCGCGACGTTCCGGCGCAGCGCGGGCCACAGGTGCATTCTGCCGTTCTGCCCAGCGCGCGGTTGCCTCGCCGGTTTCATGCGCCTTGATCGATTTGAGCGCTGCTTCGGGCAGGACGAGGAAGGCAAAGCTCTGCAGGCTGTCACCTTTGGCCTGCACAATCGTATGGATGCCCGGCGCTGACGGCCAAAAGGCTGCACATCCTTGCGAGCCCGCCGCAGGGTCGATAGCCAGCGCCACCTCGGCCTTGTCCGGTGCAATGGCGCGGGTTGATGCGCCAATCCCGCAGACCGCCATACGCTCACCCGCCTGCACCAACGCAGGCACTTGGGGGCGAAACAGACCGTCGGGACGCGAGACGGCGCTGAGGGTGTCACTCCACCACTGCTGATAGCGTTCGGGCTGACCGTTCAGCACCAGCGCAAAACTGTTGGCGACTGTCCAGAGCGCCACGCGCCCTTGCCCGCGCTGCTGCCAGCCCGAAACCAGGCCGCCATCGGCATCGGTTACGACAGGCACGACCTGCGTTCCGGTCGTCACATTCCAGCGCCCGAGATCGGGGGCCGGATCCTCGATGGTGTTGACCTCATCCGGTACATCGGCGGAGCCGGGACCGCGGCGCACCTCCAGAGCTTCCGCATCAGGGGCAAGCGGCGGGAGCGCAACCGGCGCGATGTCGCTACCTCCCACGGCAGAAAAGCCCAGCGCCCGCCATGTGTCACGCGTTCCGGCAGTAGCGGGCGACGTCATCCGCACGACCACGCCAAGCCCACCTGCCACCGCCTGCGCCAGCGTCCCGCGCCCGCCGCTGCCAAGTCCTGTCAGCGCAGAATCGTCGATGATCACCACATCGACCTTGCGCAAACTGGCCGCATCGATTCTCACGCCGTCATCGCCCAGATTGACCCCGCCGCCTGCTTCCAGCCTGCTTTGCAGCGCGATTCCGGAGTCCTCGGCCCAGCGGCGCAGATACTTGGCTTCGGGTGAAGGCGCACCGATCAGGAGCGCACGCAATGGCTGATCGGCAAGCGTGCGCAGCGGCACCGGCGTGTCCGAGACAACCTCTTTATCACGCCCGCGCAGCCGCAGGGTGAACGTGGCAAGGCCCGGCGCACGCGCAGTGCCGCCCAGCGTGAAAGCGCCGTCAGCGCCAATCACCCGAACATCCACCCGGCGGCCAGCGGGATCGAGCAGTTCGGCTGTCCCGCCTTCCGCGCCCGCCGCTTCGCCTGCCAGCGCGAACACGGCTCCGGCAGGCGTGTCCGCCGGGGGGGAGAGCCGGATGAGGCCACGCGGGAGCGGCATGGGCTTGAAGCGGGCGGGCAGCCCGGCATCGCTGTCACGGTCCCGCGCCGTCAATCCGCGCCCGAGGATGCGGATACGCTGCACTTGACCATGCCGGCGCAGCGCAGTGACGAGATCCGGCACCCGCTCGGCGCCCGCAAGCGACGGCGCTTCGGGCAGCGCGACCAGCCTTTCGCCCGGCTTGGCGCGCGTTCCGGCAGGCGTCTCGGCGGTCGCCACCAGCAGCGTCTCGCCGCCAATCGGCAGGAGCGGCGGGAACAGGGCGAGATAGAGCAGCAACCCGCTTGCCAGCGATGCCGCCGCCAGCAGCCATGCCTGCCAGGCTCGCCGCCGCAGCAGCAACCGGATGGCTGCCGCCATCGCACCCGACGCGATCAGCAGCGCAGCGATAGTCTCGGGCGCGATCATTCAGCGCAAGCCTTGCAGATAGCGCTGACCGACTGCGCCGCCATCGTGCCGGCGTCGCACCTGCGCGGGCGGCCTTGTGAGCACCGTCCACAGCTGCGCGCGCAATTTCTCGCGCAGAGCCGGTGAGGTCGGCGCGCTGCGTAGCGCATCAATGGCGGCCAGCACGGCGAGCGGATCGCGAATGCGGGCGCTGTTGCCGCGCACCCATTCGTCAAGCCCGCCCAGATCGATAGTGCCAGGCTGCGCCAGCGCACGCCATGCTGTTGCCGGAACCGCGTCCTCGATAGTGAAAGGGGTCAACTGAGCGCCTTCACCGACGATCCCCACGCGCTTGCCGGTCAGCCGACGCTCCATGTCGATCGGCGGCTGCTGTGATCCGATCCGCGGCAGATAGATGCGGGTCGCCTGCTGGATCTGCTTGATGTAATCGAGCGCCTTGTTCTCGAACGGCAAGGCCGCTTCGGGCCGCCCCGATCGCAGGTTGAGCTCGGCTTCCCACATCGCGTCGAGGGCCGCTTTCAGCAACGCGCGCGTACCGGGGTCGAGCAAGGTTGCCGCCTCGCTCTCGTCATGGACGTGGCCATATTCGGCCGTGATATCGCCGAGCGCGCCGAAGGCCGGGGGCTTGCGATCCTGACTGTGGTCATGGCCGTCACCGTCGTAATGCTCAGGCTCGGCCTTGGCGGCGGGCGCTTCCTTGTCGGAGGTCGGCATCGGCGGCCGGGGCTTTTCCTCGGCCTCCATCCCGACGAATTGACCGTAGCGCAGGCGCAGCAAGCGCTGGTCGACCCCGATGGTGTCAGAGCGGACCATGAACTCGTCGGCCGTCAGGTTGCGCCGCTGCTTGATCAGGGCTTCGGTGTCGATGATGACCTGACGCTGGCTGCGGAAATAGGCTGGCATCTGCTGCTTGGCCATCAGATCGAGCCCTTCAGCCTCGGGCGGCCGGGGCGCGGGAAAGCGCAGGATCACACCCGGGCCGCGCACCACCTGCGGGCCGGGCGTGCGGGTATCGGAGACGGTCAGTTGTGCAACCAGATCACTCCCCGGCTGAAGCCCATAGGCGCCCAGCGGCAGATCGATGGCAAAGCGCCTGCGCCGGGGATCGCCCGTGCCGCTAACCGCTTGGCTGCGTTCGGTAAACCTCACATTCTCGCCCTCGCCGATGGCGGTCGTGACCGTCAGGCGGGCGAGTTGATCGACGGCGTAGTCATCGCTCGCCTCGAACACCACGCGCCAACTGCGTTGGCCGGGCTGCATGGTGACAAGGCCCGAGGCAGGCTCGATCACCCGCACCTGCGGCGGTTCATCGGTGATCGGCTCCAACCGGTGGGAAGGCTGTGCGGCGCGCATCCCTTCGGCTGTGATCCGGTAGAGTGACGGCACATCGAGCCGTAGCGATCCGTCCCAGCCCTCTCCACCAAGCGCCAGCGGCACACGCTGGCCCCCGATCAATTGCAGCGCGGCGGACGCAGGCTGCGGATCGAAGCCAAGCGTCCATTCAATCCGCGATCCCATCGGCGCACGGATATCGAGGCTGTCCGCATAGCGAGCAGGCAGGCCGGTATAGGCAGGTGGCACGATCCGCACGCGCTGACCCGTCAGGCGCGGTTCGCCCGGCGCTGTGGCTTGCCCTTGCGGCACAGCGGCAAGCGGCGGCGGCCCGTTACGCTGGATTTGCCAGAACATAATCAAGGCAACCGCAATCGCGCCGACGCACCAAGACATCGCGATCCCGCGCCGCGACCAGCCATCGGCGAGGGTCACCGGATCTAACGACTGGATCCGGGCGGCGATCCGGTCAGCCTGCAACCGCTGGAGCGGGGCAAGATCGGCATCGGCAAACAGCAAGGCCGCGCTGTCTTCCAGCTGCGCCTCGCGCGCGTTCAGGCGGCGCACCAGCCACCCGCGGTCGAACCGGTTTGTGCACAGCACCGCCATCCATCCCAGCGCAATCGCGCCGACCACAAACACGCCCCCTGCAAGCAGGATGCCGCCGACGGCCCAGCCCAGCGCGGCAAGCACCAGCACCAGCGGGCTCCATACCAGCAGCAAATCGCTGGCAGCGCGGCGGCGGGCGGGGCGGACCCAATCGTGGAAGCGGGCTTCGCTGCTCATCCGGCAAACCTGCGCTGACGGGTCGCCAGCAGCCGCTCCGCCGCGAATACGAGTGCGATAATCACCGCAAGCCACGGCGTCAGGTCGCGCGGCGGCAAGTCATAAGGCGCAATCCCGTTCTTCGGCACCAAGGCTGCGGCACTGACCCGTGCCGGCGGCGGTGCGGGAGCGGACACAAGATCACGCAAGGCAGCGGCGAAACCGGGCGAGATAAGTTCGGGCATCGCGGCAGGCTCCAGCGGCCGGGTAAAGCGCAGCAAGCGCCCCGCGCCCAACGCCCCGCCCTCAACCAATGTGCGCCCCGTTTCGTCGCGCCACAGGGCTTCGCTCGCCGCAGGCATGGCGATCTGCGCGCTATCAACCAGTAACGCGGTGCCTCCCTTGCCGATCCAGTCGCTCACCGCTTGCGGCACCGGGCCGGGCACGAGCCAAACCAGAACGTGGTCGCGTGGTGGCAGCGCGGCCTCGGCCGTCGCCTCGAAGCGTGGGTTCTCGCTCCATGCCCCCGCTGCGGCGCGGAAGTACCGCACTGCGCTGTCCTGCCCTTGCGAATGACGGACCGAGAGTGCCGGGATGACGGGCGCTGTCGCATTCCCGGACTGGGCGTCACTCCCGATGATCCGCCATGTCACCTTGCGGGTCAGGCGCAGCGGTTCGGCATCAACGCCGCCAAGAACCGGCGGCACCAGGATCGTGAGCGCCGCACCCTCTGGCAGTTCGGCATCGAACTGGCGGATCAGGCTGGAAACTGGCTCAGAGGGCGCAGGGATCGCTGTTTCTATCCCGGGAAAGCCCGGGGCAATCCAGCGGATATCCGCCTCCGCGCCCGCCGCCGAACGCGCAGCCACCGGATCGATGCCGGGCGCGGCAAGGATGCGCGCGCTCTCGTCCTCCCAACCCAGCACTGCAGGGCGGGCAAGCAACAACGCCAGCAGCGCAACCAGCAGCAACCGCAAGGCCAGCAGCAGCAATTCGTCAAACCGCAGACGCCTCCGCGGACGGGGGAGCGCATTCAGCCAGCGCATCGCGGCAAAATCGAGCGGCACGTCCTCGGTCCGCCGCGCCACGTGGATCAGCAACGGCACGATCAACGCCGCAAGCGCGGTCAGACCAAGCGGCACCAGCAGCAGCGGGGTCATGTCCGCCCAGCCCCGCGCCCGAAGAATGCCTGCAAGGGCTGATCGATCGCCTCGTCCAGCACATAGACGGTGTGGCGGATGCCGGCCTTGTCCAGCCGCGCATCAAGCGCCGCCCGCGCGGCGGCAAAGCGGCCGAGGAACGTCTCGCGCAAAGCCCGCCCGTCCCCGATCAGCGCGTCGCCGCTTTCCTGATCGAGAAAACGGTAGCCGCCGTCGAAGGGAAAATCGCGCTCCTCCACCGTAAGCATCTGCACCGCCAGCACCTCGCGCCCCGCCTTGGCCAACCGCTCGATCAGGGCGATGCCGCCCTCGTCGAAGCAGTCGCTGAGAAACAGCACCAGATCATGCGCGCCGATCCGCTCCCATAGCGGAGCAAGCGTCGCAGCATCGGGGAAAGTGCCACCAGCTTGCAGCCGCGCAAAATCGATCTGCAAACGGTCAATCTGGGCGCGCCCACCGCGCGGTTCTGCCAACCCCAGCGCGCCCGACTGCAAGGCGATCCACCCGAAGCGGTCGCCTTGCATCAGCGCAAGTTCAGCCGTGCACAAGGCCAGCAACTTTGCCGCATCGAGCCGCGAATTGTCCGGCGCGGCGCGGTCTGCCTGTCCCATTGAGGCGCTGGCATCGATCAGGATCCAGACCGAAACCGGGCTTTCCTCCTCCGCCTCGCGCACGAAGAACTTGTCGGAACGGGCGAACAGTTTCCAGTCGATCCTCCGCGGTTCGTCACCCGGTTCATAGGCGCGGTACTGCGCGAATTCGATGCCCGACCCCTTGTTGCGGCTGGGATGCATCCCGAACCCGCGCGTCCCCAGATCGCTGCGGGTGCGCAAGGAAAGCCGCCTCAGGCGACTGCGGACTTCGGGCGGTATCGTGAGCGGCGTTCGCCCCATCGTTCAGGCCGCAGGCGGAGGCAGGTGCGCCAGCAATGCAGCGACGATATCGTCAGCGGTTTTCCCTTCCGCTTCGGCAGCGAAGGACAACAGCAAGCGGTGACGCAAGACCGGCGCGGCCAGCGCGGCGATATCGTCACGCGTGGCGGCCAGCCGTCCGTGCAGCAGCGCACGCGCCTTGGCGCACAGCACCAGCGCCTGCCCGGCACGCGGCCCAGCGCCCCAGCGCACATAGGTAGCAACATCGGCAGGGGCCGCCGCGTCACCGGGACGGGTCGCACGCACCAGCGTGGTGATCCAGCCAAGCAAATCCTCGCTCAGATAGACATCGCGCACATGGGCTTGCAGCGCCAGCACATCGGCGGCCTGCATGACGCAAGGCACAGGCTCTCCCGCACGGCCCGTCGTCAGCGCAAGGATATCGCGTTCCTCGGCCTCGGTCGGGTACCCGACGCGCACCAGCAGCAGGAAGCGGTCAAGCTGGGCTTCGGGCAGCGGATAGGTGCCGGCCTGCTCCAGCGGGTTCTGCGTCGCCAGAACAAAAAACGGCTTGGGCAACTGATAGGTCTGCCCGCCATAGCTGACGGTCTTTTCCTGCATCGCTTCCAGTAGCGCGGCCTGCGTCTTGGGGGGCGTCCGGTTGAGTTCGTCGGCCAGCAGCAGGTTGGTGAACACCGGCCCCTTCTGGAACCGGAACGACCGGTGGCCGGTGCCATGATCCTCCTCCAGCAGTTCGGTGCCGAGAATATCGCTCGGCATGAGATCGGGGGTGAATTGGACGCGGCGGAAATCCAGCTCCAGCGCCTCGCCCAGCGTGCGCACCAGCAGCGTCTTGCCCAGCCCCGGCACACCTTCCAGCAGGCAATGCCCGCCCGCCAGCAGCCCGATCAGCAATTGTTCGACCACATCGCCCTGCCCGACGATCGCCGTGGCGATGGCGCGCTTCAGGTCGCCAAGCTTGGCGATCTGCTGTTCAATCTGCGCTGCATCGGCTGCTGCCTGCTGTGCCACCTGTTCAAACCCTTCAATTGCTGAGCGCATACATGATGATGTTCACCCCGAAACGGGTGTTGTCTTCGGCGAGGAAGCGCTTGTTGCGCCAGTCGTAATCCCACTCGCAGCCGTAATCCTTGTTGCTGTAAAGCACGCCCAGACGGCCGTTGATCGTGATGCCCTTCAGATAATCGTGGATCAGGTCGTCACCCCAGCCGTTGAGTTCAAAGCTTGTCGCAGGCGGCCCGTCAAACTTGAAGAAGCTCGAATAGAGCGGATGGTCATTGGGCAGCTTCTTCATCGCAGCCGCGCCGAAGATGCCCGCCATCTGCGCCTCGAACGACTTGGCGAACAGCCCGTCGATATCGTGGTTGCAATCATCCACAAACACGAACCCGCCATTGCGCACGTAACGTTCGAAATTGCGGCGTTCGGCCTCGGAGAATTCGACCGCCTTGTGTCCGGCCAGATAGCAGAACGGGGCCGACAGCATCCGCGGATCACTCAGATCAATGATCTGCTCCTTGGGATCGACGCGCAAGGACGTGTAATCGATCAGCGAGGTGATGAGGTTGGCCGGCATGCGCTGGTCCACATCCCAGTCGCCGGAATTATACTTGAGCCGCGTGAACCAGAAGTCATAGCCTCCCGTGCCTGCTCCGCCCGCACGCTGGGCAGCACTCAAGGCACCGGCGTTCAACGCGCCCGCCAGCGCGCCGCCAAGCCATCGCAGAAAGCGGGCGCGGGTGATGGCCGTGTTGCTCACCCTACCCGCGCCCGCTGTTCTGTGACGTCAGACTGCATCCGAAAGCGAGGTAAAGGTGAAGTCCCTGATCTTCATCGGCGGAACCATGATGCTGCCATCCTCGACCCGCACCGAACGGCCCAGTTCTTCGATATTGTTGAGCATGATCACCGGGCTTTCGTTGAAGCGGAAGTTCTTGATCGGATACTTCAGCTGCCCGTTTTCGATATAGAAGGTGCCATCGCGGGTCAGGCCGGTCAGCAGCACGGTCTGGGGATCGACCATGCGGATATACCAGGTGCGCGTGACAAGGATGCCGCGTTCCGTGCTGGCGATCAGTTCGGACGTCGACTTCGTGCCGCCTTCCATGATGGTGTTGCCCCAGCCAGCGGCTTCGGGCTTGCCCTGCTTGGACGCCCAGTACCGCGAGTACTGGAGGTTAGCGACCTTGCCCGCATCGATAATCTTGGTCCGCTCACGCGGCAGGCCGTCGCCGTCCCACGGCATGGCCGGCACCACGGGGTGGGCCGGATCGGTGTAGATGTTGACGCGCGGATCCATGATCTGCTCGCCGATCTTGTTGCCACCGCCCTGCTTGCTGAGGAAGCTGCGCCCTTCATCAGCGGAACGCGCATCGAAGAAGTTCATCATGAAGCTGATGAGGCCCGAGGCCGCCGCAGGTTCGAGGATGACGGTGTACTTGCCCGGTTCGAGCGCCTGAGCATCCACCGAGGCGGCGGCCTTGCGCATGGCGATCTGGATATCGGACGCCGCATCGAACTCGGCCACGTCCTTCACGTTGCTGGCGACCCAGCCCGATCCGCGGCCATCTTCGGTGCGCACGGTGCAGGTGTAATCCGCCACCGTCATGCGCTGATAGCCGAAATTGCCGTTGGAATTGGCGTGGGCGAAGAAGGTGTTGCCATCTTCAAGGA
>Ga0209812_10000387_pt1 | contig 41446 bp, 28 predicted proteins | sample JI71714BDNA_FD_187502 | JGI IMG/M metagenome (GOLD analysis project Ga0209812, IMG submission 187502) | Wastewater effluent complex algal communities from Wisconsin, to seasonally profile nutrient transformation and Carbon sequestration -... | ecosystem: Engineered > WWTP > Effluent > Algae...
TTTGGGTGTTTCCACCACGGTCGGGGTTTTCACAACAGTCGGTGTTTCCACCACGGACGCAGGTTTGGGTGTTTCCACCACGGTCGGGGTTTTCACAACAGTCGGTGTTTCCACAACAGACGCAGGTTTGGGTGTTTCCACCACGGTCGGTGTGGGAGTGACGATCGCGTCTTCTTTTGCCTGTGTTTGAGGTAAATTCGCGGTCTTTGCTGCTACATCTAGGTTAGTTTGAGCGATCGCGTTGGCTGTCTCAGTAGCTTTCTGGGTGATGGTGTTGAGATCGAGACTGGAATCGATCACTTTGGTTGCGGTAGCCGTTGCGACGATTAACTCTTTGACTTGTTGTTGATCACTAAAGTTAACGTTGGTGTTACTCTCTATTTGATCACCGATCGCTTTTATGGCTTCCTCAACAATGGTTGATTTAGGCGTGGTAGTAGCCTCATCAATCAAATTTGCGGTTTGTGCGATCAGGTTTTCTACCTGGGTAGATTTTTTCAGAGTTTCCACGGTGGCGGCGGGAACTATCCCCTTATCAGCTAAGGTGGGATCGGGTGTAGTTAACTCACTCGTCGTGGGTAAACCTAATTTTTGTTTTACCTGCTCTTCTGCGTCTTGTTTTGCCTTAGTTTCATCTTCAGGATTGGCAGCAGGAGCGCGATCGAGTATTTCCGTTACCAACGTAGTTAAGGGGTTAATTCCTACGGAGTCAACGGGGGCACTCAAAGGAGTTTCTACTGGTTTTCCGGTCGTTTTGTCGGTCCCACCAAGGGCCACTAAGTTCCCTTCTGAGGCTTCGATATCACCACTATTATTAGTATCGAATTGCTTTAGGTTAACTTCAAGGGCAAAAATTCCGGTTTCATCAGTCTTGGCCGCGGGTTCGTTACTGTCAAGCTTACCGTTTTTATTCGAGTCAAAAAATACAGTAGCATCGGTAACTTTACCATCATTAACAGAGCCTTGGAGGGTTCGCTCAGTCTTCGGTGTTTCTCCGGTAAAAGGTATATTTTCTTCTGATGGTTTGCCGAGAGGGTTGCTCTGAGCATAATCAATTAAGGCTTTTCCGTCTTGGGAATTGCGCCAATCTAATTTCGAGTTGATATATCCATCAACACCGGGGAGATTGCTAACTGTTGCACCGTTAAGTTGGAAGATGATATCGTTATAGTCAAAGTCACGCCAAGGACTATTTTTGACATCTAAATCTTCCCAGATAAAAGTATTACCTTTTCCGGTCAGATCGACAAGTTGACCTGGGTTTGGACCAGTGGAAAATAGGGGAAGCCGATCGCCTGTTAAGGTGGGGTTATTCTCTAATTCTTGCACTGTACCATTGGGAACTAACATGATAGCAAATTGGCTATTAGGTTTCAGGGTGAAATTTTTGAAACCGAGATAGTCGCCAAAGTTGCGGTTAGGGGTTTCGCCCACACTAGGGTTAAATTTAGCGCCTTCCACGCGATCGCGTATGGCCACATAGCCTAATTCTGATTTACTGTTAGCGCGGCGGGCGGCTTCTTTGATGTACTCTGTGCTACCGGGGGTGAGGTTTTCCATCCCTTCTAGGCTGAATAAGCCCATTTCACCTTGATATAAGCCGCTATCGTTGATAAAATCAAGGTTGACTTGACCTTCGGGACCGACGGTGAAAACTCCGGGGGATTTGACAGGTACAGGGGGATCTGTTTCACCGGGTTTATTAGACTTGGTGGTGAAATTCCAAGTGGTATTATCACTAATTCCGGCATATTTATTGCCTGCTACATCTTTAATTGCGCCATCTGCAATTTCGACATAGTATTCTGTTCCTTGAGTTAAATCTGCCGTTGGGTCGATCGTAATTTCACTACCATTAACGGTGACATTACTTGAGGTAACATCTATTGTTTCTACCACCGAATCATCAGACACTTTCTTGATCACAAGATTACCTGTGCCTTTCTCAATAGCCTCGCTAAACTTAACTACTAAGTTAGTAGTAACAGCAACATCAGTCGCGTTATCAGTTGGACTAAAAGTGTTAGAAGTTGGTGCTGTTGTATCTGGCTTAACCCCATCAGTAATGGTTCCAGTTATGGGATCTTTTGTCTTAATCGTGTAATCATTTCCGGCTACTAACGAGATGTCAATAGTTTCATTACCTTCGACAACAGTATCTTTGGTGGGAGCGATAGTGAGAGTAGCTGTACTTGCGCCCTCGGCAAAAGTAATAGTTCCCGTAGATTTGGTGAAAACTTTTGTACCACTTTGACTGTAGTCCGCATCAAATGTCGCACTACCACCAACGCGATAGTTAACCGTTAATGGAGTGGTAACGTCTCCCGTGCGCGTGAAGGTGTAAACTAGGTTGGCAGTTCCATCTTCTGAGACTTCACTGGGAGATACTGCTAAAGAAATAGCCGCTAAGGGGGTGGGTTCAAAGGGATCAACCGGATTAACGGGATCAGCTAGAGTCGCAGGATCAATGGGATTACCAGGGGGCAATGGAGCTACGGTTTTGTCTGACTCAGGTAAACTGTCAACAAATCGTTTAGCTCCATCGATGAATGATTCATCTCCAGTTAGGGCAAAGTCTAAGGCAGCACCGTCACGGAATGGACCTTCGGGAATACCCGCTTCAGCCGCTTTTTTGATAGCCTCTTCCCGCACTGCTGGATCTAAAGTCTTTAAGGAGACTTCAGGTGGTTGAGTAGCTGGTGTTGACATAATTGGTGTGCCAAACAGAGAGCCATCATTCTGAGTAACGCGCCAGCTTTCGCCAAACTTCCCATGTATGTCAGCCCAAGACGGGTTAGTGCCTATATTTGTGCCATTACGTAAAGCCAAATCATTAGCCTCTACACCATCTGCATTGCCTAATAATCCCTCAAGCATATCGGCTCGGTAATCGGCAGGCTTGACGTATACATTCATGTAACTCAGATTATCATAAGCAGTGACTACATCGTCGTCGGAAGTATTGAGAGTTCGATCTGGCCCCGCGTAAGTAAAAGTATATACGCCTCCATTGCGCGTAATCTTACTGCTACCAAGATCAATACTTTCACCACTGGTTAAAGTAAAACTTTCGCCGTCAATTTTGAGTCTTTGGTCAATACCAAACTTAGTATCAAAAACAACATTATAACCGTCCATTTTTGTAGCCAATGCCCTGTTAACAGACACACCAGCACCAGGGGACCAAAGTTCTTGGCGGGTTTGAACTTGCCAATCATCTACAGTAGAACGGGCATAAATAAACTCCCCTGCTCCTTGAAAGTCATAATATTTTCCATCAAAAGTCTTATAATGCACATCACCCCATCCATGACCTTGACCAACTTGAGGCATGGCAGAGGCAAAGATGGATAAATCTTGAGACGAGTAATTAGGAGCAAGCTTTCCGCCTACATAGACAGAATAATCACCTTTTGGACTATTGGGAGGGATAAAAATCTGCTCCACATTATCGCGATTATTAATCCCTTTTGAAGCAGGTGCAGCCGGGTTATTAGGATCAAGTACCCAGGGACGGTAAGTTGTACCATCAGGCCCTTTTACCCAGAGGTCAAGGTTATTCACTAGCACAGAAGAAGTATTATCAATTGTGCTATCATTTATCCCTCTAGAAGGCAAATTAGTTGAAGCAGGATCAGTCCAAACTAAGGTAACTTTAATCCCTTCTGAATTGCTACCATTGTAGTTAGCACGCCCAACTAAAGCATCAGAACCTTTATATGTATCTTCTGCTAATAAGTCACGTCGGTTTAAAGCTTTGAGATTACTGAGGAAATCAGCGCTATTTTGACCATTAAGAAGCCCCCAACCATACTGATAATCCGGGCCCGTATTGCCTAAGTCTTTAGCAGTATGGATAGCCAATCCTTTCATGGTTGAACTAAAAGGCTTGGCAATAGTTTGGAATCGGGGTTTAGAAGCACTGCCAGAAATATTCCGAACATTTTCATAGTTGGGGTTATTCTCGGCATCAAGATTTCTATGGTGTTGATACAACAAGGCCAAAGTACCAGTTATATTAGGTGCCGCCATTGATGTGCCACTGTAAGAAGCATATTGATTGTTACCAGTACCGATGGGTGAATAAAGTTCATCCCCATTTCCGACCAGATCCACTTTAACACGCCCATCATCGGTCATTCCCCAACTGGAGAAAGGCAACATTGCCCCGCCTGTCAGCGCACCCGAACCAGTCCAAGTGACATCAGCAATAGCACCGACAACTAAAGAGTTTTTCGCTGTTTGCACTGTAGGTAAGGAATCGTAACCTGTGCCTGCATTGCCATCGGCTCCTGGTACGGTCAAACCAGTAGCAACTGGGTCTATTAAGTAGTAACCTGGGGTTCCACCACCTGGAGGAGCAGATAAAAAAGCAACATATTTGTTGCCATTCGCACCTGTGAACTTATCATCTCGCTCATTTCCCGCAGCCCAAACACTCAAGAGATTTTTGTTGTTATAAAGAGTCTGATCGAGTTTCTGAGAATCGGCGCTATAGTGTCCAAAATCGGGATCTTCGGAAAATTTCGAGCGATCTTCTGTCCAAAAATCGGTGGGTACTCCATTAGCAGAAACTAGACCACTCCATCCGGCCAGTTGACCATAGGAGTGGTTAGAAAGGGTGATCGTTCCGGCGTTGGCTTCAGCACCTAACTCGGCTACATCATTATTCCAATCACGGGAGCGGATTTGTGCATTAGGAGCCATGCCTTTCGCGGCAGTTATAACTCCTGTTGCGCCAATTGTTCCCGCGACATGAGTGGAATGATTCGAGGTAGCTCCGGCATCGAGAGTTGCGACACGACCAGTAAGTTCTTGGTGGGTACTGAGAACCGGCCCCTGATCCCAAACTCCTACATTAACGCCTTGACCAGTTAAATTTAGGTTTAACCCGCCTCCTAGCAAAAGGTTTTTTGCTCTGGTTGTGATCGCGGCATCCGCGTTAGTGGGAATGTTGCTCTTGACTATTGAGGGGTCCGGACCTGTGGCAATTAAAGTTAATCCGGGTGCGACTTCTTCGGGGGTGGATAAAACTTGATAACCCAGGGCGGTTAAATCTATTTCTACGGGTGTTATCCCATTATTTTCAGTCGGCATAATTTGACTCCTTGCTTAATAATGAAATTGTTGATTTTTTGACTAAATTATTGTTGGTTCGATCGCGCTCACCCCTTAATAAGGGCCAGCACAATTTGACAAAAAAAACCTCCCGAGATCGCCCATAACAGAAATACGCGATCTCGAATTGTGATGAAAAATGAGAGTCCGCTAACCTCAACTGTCTGGGGACAAAATCTTTTGATTAGCTCTATCTGTTAATGTGATTTTCAGGCGGATAATTATGCAAAGTTGGCAAAAAATTTTTTCCGTCCCAAATTTGAGCCCGAAAATCCACCGCGCTCACCCCTTAAAGAAATAAGGGCCAGCACAATTTGACAAAAAAACTCTCCCGCGATCGCCTCAACCAATAGCGCGATCGAACGGTGATGGAAGATGAGAGCCTGCTAACCTCAACTGTCTGGGGACAAAATCTTTTAATTAGCTCTAAGTGTCATCTATATAGTGTTTCCATTTCAGAAGTAAAACTTGTGGCACAGGCATAAGGCCTGTGACGGGCTCAGATCCCTGCATTTACATCTCAATTGGAATTGCTATATATTTGTAACTAGATGTCCACCTTAGCACGCTCTCAGGAAACAAAAAGTTGCCAAAAAGTGAAGCCAGAGGTAGAAAAAAGTAGAACACAGTGAATAAGACAGGTATTAATCCCGACTGGGAACTAAAACCGTGGGGTCAGTTTTACTATCTATGGTGAGACTAATCAGACATGATGGCACCTTCCTTAATCCGGTTACCGCGAGCACCTCCCCACCCGGTTGATTTTCACCTTCGTGGAATCTATGTCCACTTGATTGAGGAGAAACCCTGCTTTGCTCTAATCATGGAATATCCCCTCAATTTTGACAATACATAAAGTTCATATCTTTTATCCGAAAGTTCATTCATAAAGTTCATAAAGTTCATAAAGTTCATATCGCGAAAAAGTTGTCAAAATGAGGGGCTAGACCCCTCATCCCAAGAGGCATCTCTCAAGAGTTATTAATGACTTCGAGGGCATTTGTTAAGCATGAAAATCTTTTTTCAGCCGAATTAATTTGACCGGGCGGTTGAAACCGCGTCTACACAGACGTTAGCGCTGCGCGCAAGCAGCGCTAACGCGTCGCGTGCGCGTAGCGCGAAACCCGCCTGCGCGGGTTGAATTTCTTCAGTAGGGGCGAATGGCATTCGCCCAATCAATCTCATCTTTGTTTGTGTAGTCGCGATTTCAATCGCTTTGTTTGTGTAGTCTGCCCAAAAAGCCCTCAAAGCAGATATATCAACAAACAGAGTCAAACGATGTCAAACTCCTTTGGGATATGCGTTTGAGGCCATTTTATCCGTGTTTTTTGTCTAAGTCCGATTATGCCAAGTTTGCCCAAAATTTCCGTCCCAAAGTTGAGCGCAAAAATCCACCACGATCGCGCCTCTTTTCTCCTCAAAAATCTTTCTTTTTCTTTGTGTCCTCTGTGCCTTTGTGTTTCAGAAAAGATACAATTATATTTCAAGATGTAGATATCCCGTCTCTCAGGATGGGTTAATCAAAATGCTAGGGGAAAAGAGGCGCGATCGCGCCTTTTTTCCCCTCAAAAATCTTTCTCTTTCTTTGTGTCCTCTGTGCCTTTGTGTTTCATTAAAAAATACAATTATATTTCAAGATGTGGATATCCCGTCTCTAAGGATGGGTTAATCAAAATGCTAGGGGAAAAGAGGCGCGATCGCGTCTGAGTTTGTAAAACGCTTAAAAACTCCCAATCCGGTATATTTGAGTAGGGACACGGCAGTGCCGTGTCCCTCTATCTGTTAATGTGATTTTGAGGCGGATAATTATGCCAATTTTGCCGAAAATTTTTTCGCTCCCAAATTTGAGCGCAAAAATCCACCACGATCGCGCCTTTTTTCCCCTCAAAAATCTTTCTCTTTCTTTGTGTCCTCTGTGCCTTTGTGTTTCATTAAAAAATACAATTATATTTCAAGATGTGGATATCCCGTCTCTAAGGATGGGTTAATCAAAATGCTAGGGGAAAAGAGGCGCGATCGCTTAGAGGGGAGAAATAAAGTTAGGAAAATTTGCCGAACATTGATTCATAATTAGCAGAAGTCAGCCCTTAAGTGTCAAGGAATTTCCTAACTAGATTACAGGGAATCTGCTTCATTAAATTTACAAATCTTCACGCGAGAAAAGCGACCACCCACGAGCTATGCCCCTTGATAAGATCGTAACTCCAGGCCAACTCCCAAATCCTTCACCAAACCAAAACCAATCTTCATCCCCCCCAAATACCCGCCCCCCAAACATCGCGGGAAGATGACCGATACGGGCTTTAGAATCAAAGTTTAGTTCAGAATAAGACAGCCATTGACCATTTATTCGCCATCCTACTTTATCACTAAAATCTTCCCAAATTTTTGCCTGATAATTCCGGGTTCCCCCCAGATTGTGATAGATACGTTTCTGCACAGAAAAACCGAAGCGTCCATCACTATATTTTACCCATAATTCGTCAATCATGCGTAAATCGACCAAGGGAAACCTATCAATATCCTCAAGAGTCAAATAGAGTAGCTGATTTCTCTCGGCTACTTGCAACATTTGCTCGCTGGTTTCTCGATCCGCGTCTCTCCATTTTCCACTCGCCAATAGTTCCTCTAATTGACTGTAATCTCCCCGAACCTCTGAAATTAATTGTTTAGTAGAATCGTCTAATTTGGTAGGATTAAGTAAATAAAATTTAGGGGATTGATCCGACTGTAAAGAGATAGATAAGAGACTGAATATGGTTCCATTAATCGTAATTTTTTGTAGCGTTTGTAAATAGTTATCATTCGTGAGAGCAAGGGCGATTTTGATTAACTGTTGAAAAGCTATCAACTCTTGGGGAGACGATAAGCGAACTATATCGATCTTCTCTAGCAAAGAAAGTAACTTCATCTGTAATTTCTGTCTTTGAATGAAATGGATATTTTCTATTTTATTCTCGTCATTTAACCCGGTAAATTTTTTCTGAATTGCCACTACAACTTTGTTGATATCTGTTGTAGTGGCATTATCAACTTTATCCTTGACAGTGCCAATCAGAATATCAATTAAACTTTCTATTTGATCGGGTAGATACAACATGGAATTGCTCATGATCGATTAATACCTCAGAGATTATCAATCAGCTTCTTGCCAACGGTTTTTTTTAACCAAAATACTTGGTTGAACCCGTCAATCTTGGTTAAAAAAAACCGGTTTCTTTGGTGAAAGTGCGTAATTCCTATCAAAGCTTAGACAAAGCGGAAAGCTTGGTCGTTAAAGCTCAGAGGAGAAGTATTTTGGACAATGGCGATTAATTCCTCATTGCCATTGTTTATCTTAAGGATCGCGGTGCCAGTGGGGAGTCCCGCAGGAGCCTGACTTAGTACATAGGTACTCGGAGCACCCTGAAGTTGAATCAGATCGGAGTTCGGATTGAAGCCAACAATTAGAGCGTAGTCAGCAACACCAGGGGTAGCATTATTACCGTCATCGTAGTATGATTTAGCAGCATCCCCCAAGATGAAGATATTGCTACCACTTCCGCCAATGAGGGTATCAATCTCATCCCGTCCTGGGTTAGCCGAAGTCGTGTCAACACCGATGAGAGTATCGTCCCCCTTATCGCCTTGGACGCGATCGTTACCCGTTCCGCCAAAGAGGACATCATCTCCTTTTCCTCCCGACAGAGTATCATCACCAATGTTACCGACAAGGGCATCATTGCCATCACCACCGGAGAGACTATCGTTACCTTCACCTCCGTCTAGGGAGTCGTTCCCCCCATCGCCGAAGAGACTATCATTGTTTGCTCCACCCAGGAGGACATCGTTTCCTTTACCGCCGAAGAGGATATCTTCACCGTCGCCTCCGTCTGCGGTGTCGTTCCCTTGACCTCCGTAGAGGATATCATTGTCACTACCGCCAAAGAGGACATCGTTTCCTTTACCGCCAAAGAGTTTGTCTTCACCCGCACCGCCTGACACGGCATCGTCACCTCCGTTGCCAAACAGAATATTGTTCCCATCGGTGCCAAAAAGTTCATCATTACCCGAGGTTCCCTGGGATGGGGATGGACTCGTACCTGTAGAAACAGGAGCAGGTGGGGGTGTCAAAGTGGGAAACGACGGTAGCGTTACTACGACTGCGGGTGCAGGTGTAAATGGCGGTGTGGGTGTTATCAGACCCGTTGTTGTACCCGTTATCAGACCTGTGGTCAGACCCGTTGTTGTACCCGTTATCACACCTGTGGTCGTACCCGTTGTTATATCTGTTGTTGTACCCGTCGTTGTACCCGTCGGTGCTGGTGTGGTTATGGGAGTTGGACTGGGTGTGGTTGAGGGCGTTGGACTGGGTGTGGTTGAGGGCGTTGGACTGGGTGTGGTTGAGGGCGTTGGACTGGGTGTGGTTGAGGGCGTTGGACTGGGTGTGGTTGTTGGTGTGGGACTGGGTGTGGTTGTTGGTGTGGGACTGGGTGTGGTTGTTGGTGTTGGGCTTGGTGTTGGGCTTGGTATCGGTGCCTGTGGTAAATTAGCCGCGAGGATGTCGGTACCAGAGACGTTGTTAATGGTTTCGATGAAGCCAGTACCCGCAACTGTTGGGGAAGTCCCGAAGAAGTCTAAAACTACCAAATCATCGGCAGCCTTGAGGATTCCGTCTTTATTGAGGTCAACCACCAGACTGGTTCCTTGCCGCCCTAACCCCAGAGTTCCCGCCGCCAAGGACAAGGAAATGTCATTGGTTGAGGGACCAAAACCTATCTGCACATTATCGATGCCATCGGTATCCTGAATCTGACTCGACCCCCCCACTATATAGCGATCGTTACCTGCACCACCTCGCAGCACATTGCCGAAAGTCCCAGGCAGGTAACTGAGGGTATCATCGCCAGCACCACCCTCTAAGGTGTTATTGTCGCTATAGGCTTGGAGAGAGTCGTTGCCCGCACCGCCATCCAAAGTTCCAGAGGAACCGAAGCCAGTGATGGTGTCATCTCCATCGCCACCTGCCAGACTATAATTACCGCCGAAACCTCCTCCAGACAGAATGTCATTGCCTGAGCCACCATCGAGGGTGTCATTGCCGTCCCCACCATTGAGGCTGTCATTTCCTGCACCACCATTGAGGCTGTCATTTCCTACACCGCCATTGATAGTGTCGTTGCCATCTAAGCCAAGTAAGGTGTCATTGCCGTCGAGGCCCGATATGTTGTCATCGCCCGGAGTTCCTGTGAGGTTATCGTCCCCCGGAGTTCCTGTGATTACATTGAGCCCCCCTGCTAACGTAGCCTCTGGTAAATTAGCTGCGAGGATCGCGCTACCTGATAGGTTGTTAAGAGTTTCGATGAAGCCAGTACCCGCAACTGTTGGGGAAGTCCCGAAGAAGTCTAAAACTACCAAATCATCGGCAGCCTTGAGGATTCCGTCTTTATTGAGGTCAACCACCAGACTGGTTCCTTGCCGCCCTAACCCCAGAGTTCCCGCCGCCAAGGACAAGGAAATGTCATTGGTTGAGGGACCAAAACCTATCTGCACATTATCGATGCCATCGGTATCCTGAATCTGACTCGACCCCCCCACTATATAGCGATCGTTACCTGCACCACCTCGCAGCACATTGCCGAAAGTCCCAGGCAGGTAACTGAGGGTATCATCGCCAGCACCACCCTCTAAGGTGTTATTGTCGCTATAGGCTTGGAGAGAGTCGTTGCCCGCACCGCCATCCAAAGTTCCAGAGGAACCGAAGCCAGTGATGGTGTCATCTCCATCGCCACCTGCCAGACTATAATTACCGCCGAAACCTCCTCCAGACAGAATGTCATTGCCTGAGCCACCATCGAGGGTGTCATTGCCGTCCCCACCATTGAGGCTGTCATTTCCTGCACCACCATTGAGGCTGTCATTTCCTACACCGCCATTGATAGTGTCGTTGCCATCTAAGCCAAGTAAGGTGTCATTGCCGTCGAGGCCCGATATGTTGTCATCGCCCGGAGTTCCTGTGAGGTTATCGTCCCCCGGAGTTCCTGTGATTACATTAAGCCCCCCTGCTAACGTAGCCTCTGGTAAATTAGCTGCGAGGATCGCGCTACCCGATAGATTGTTAATAGTTTCGATGAAGCCAGTACCCGCAACTGTTGGGGAAGTCCCGAAGAAGTCTAAAATTACTAAGTCATCCGTAGGATTGGCTATCCCATCTTGGCTGACATCAACCACTAGACTTGTACCTTGTCGCCCTAACCCCACAGTCCCCGCCGCCAAGGACAAGGAGGTATTTGTACTATATCCAGCCATTGGCGCAAACTCGATCCGATCAATGCCATCAGTATCCTGAATTTGAACGCCTCTGGGTAAATAGAAGCTTAAGTAACTATCATTGCCCGAACCCCCTTGCAGTACCATCTTACTACCAGCAGTCCAAAGAGCTCCGGTATCTGCATTAAGAGTATCGTCACCAGCACCGCCATCGAGGGTGTCCTTACCGTAACCTTGGAGGAGGTCATTCCCCGCGCCCCCAACCAGGCTGTTATTTCCTGCACCGCCATGGAGGGTGTCATTGCCATCCCCACCATCGAGGGTATCATTGCCGTCCACACCATTTAAAGTATCGTCATCACTACCCAGGAGGATGTCATTCCCTGCACCCCCACTCACATAGTCATTGCCTAAACCACCCAGCAAAGTGTCGTTACCATCTAGTCCAGCAATGCTGTCATCTCCCTCCAAACCCGAGATTTTGTCAGTGCCAGGAGTCCCTGTTAGATTATCGTTCCCTGGGGTGCCAGTGATGACATTGAGTCCGCCTGCCACTGTCGCGTCTGGGAGATTCGCTGCGAGGATCGCGCTACCTGATAGGTTGTTAATAGTTTCGATGAAGCCTGCACCAGCAATAGTCGGCGATGCACCGAAAAAGTCTAAAACCACCGCATCATCCACCGGATTAGCTATCCCGTCTTGGTTAATATCAATCAGCAGGCTAGTACCTTGTCGTGCCAACCCGATCTTTCTTGGGGCTAAGGATAGAGCGGTTTCTCCAAACCCTCCCGCGTTGAGCGTATCTACGCCACTGCTATCCTGAATTTGAACACCTGCCACGACATTTATGTTGAAGAGATCGGACCCAGATCCGCCTTTTAAAATAAAGTCTTTACCTCCATATAAACTGAAGGTATCATCGCCGGCACCTCCATCCAATGTACTATTGCTCCCACGACCATAATCTGTGAGAAAGTCATTGCCATCACCACCAAGGAGGCTATCGTTGCCAGCTCCGCCTGCGAGATAATCATTTCCAGCACCGCCATCTAAGGTATTACCATGAGTAACAGAATCGGCAATAAGAGTGTCATTGCCATCGAGGCCTGAAATGCTGTCATTACCGGATATGCTGCCGGAGAGAGTGTCATCTGAGGATGTACCAAGAATTACTGCCATAAGTTTTTCCAAATGAATGTGGGACATATAGGGGCTGCCAAGACTCTGAGGACCTAGAAAGAGGGAAAGTCTGATTCCACAACCCTGATTGAGTCCATGCCCAAACCTGACACAGGTTTAATTCTCTCAATGAGACTATTTTTCAAGCTTTACCAAAAAAGTAAATCCATAAAGTTCATACATTTTTGCCATTAGTTCACTCATAAAGTTCATAAAGTTCATAACGAATCCACCCACCGAGTCACTGTAACCGAAAGCAAAAGTTATCCAGAATCCTCCCTAATCCTTGCTCTGTATCCGCTCAACCGCTCACCATTTGGCTCATAACGTTCAAATTGTCGATCGCGATGATTAAGAGAATGTTGCACAAGAAACCTTCGATAATTACTGTCAATTCACTGAAAAGAGTTCAGTGCATATCCCCCATTTACCTGAAAAATTTCCCCTGCTTGAACCCCCTGTGCGATCAGAGCGAAAGCAACACTAAACAATGCGATTACAGTAACTTATTGAACATTCTTAAAACTCCTAGTTAGACTCCTTCAATAATGAAGAAAATAATGGCTTGAACAATTAAGAACAATAATCTTGAAATTTACTCCATTTTTCCGTTGGTTTTTTTTCCATTAACCCCAAAATTAAATCGCTAATGGTAAAGCAATTAGAAGAGTAAATCCCCAGACAATTGTTGGTAATTTGGATGATATTTGATTGAGTTTAGGGATTTTTTTGACGAAAACCCACCCGACACGGAAGTTAAAATCACTAACTCCGAGCAAGCTTTAACTCAAGTGAGACCCTATGGAATTACCTAATCAGACGATTCTGCCATCTTTACTCAAAAAAAGCAATACATAAAGTTCACAACTTTTTTCCTTTAGTTCACTCACAAAGTTCATAAAGTTCATAAAGTTCATAAAACTCATAAAACTCACAAAAATAATAAAATTCACAAAAATAATAAAACTCATACAATGCAGGTACAATAGCTAAGGAATAGTGACCTTTAGTTAAGCTATGAATGAAGAAATGTTAAGACAGTTAGATGATTGGGTTGTAGCCAAAAAAGGAAAGCCCTTGAGTGTGATAGAAAGGGAAATTATTCGCCAAAGCTGGGAGAATGTAAAATACAAGGATATGCAGATTTCAAACTATACTTCCAGTTATGTAGAGAAGGGACTGGCGCGGAATTTGTGGAATCTGCTCTCAGAGGTTATTGGAGACGGAGAAAGGGTGACAAAAAAAAATCTGAAGATACTTGTGCAACGAGCCATCTACAACCGATCGCGTCCCTCACCCCCAGCCCCACCACCATGAAAAGACTCCGAAGACGCGATCCTCGCTGACAATCACAGCCCTGACTGCGATGGGACTGGTGACTTAATTCAAGAAAAAATAATTCGAGTTAGCCCTGAAAATCAACCCGGATCATGGGAGCAATTATAGAACATTGTCAAGGAAAGCTTACATACCATATCAATACAGTAGGGACACGGCAGTGCCGTGTCCCGTGCCGTGTCCCGTGCCGTGTCCCAGGGACACGGCAGTGCCGTGTCCCTACTGATACCCAACATTAATGATATAAATGGCTCCATTCGGTCATCAGCGATCGCGTGAGTGTCAACTCAACGTCAAATGTATTACCGGTGTGCTCTTTAAGTCCACAATCATCTAGTACCCGCCGAACCCCAGGGCTGTTTCATGGGAACCGGAAAAACCATCTGTAGGGATCTGTAGGGGCGGGTTCACCCGAATTTATTGCACCAACAAATAGCCTCAATAAACCCGCCCCACCCACCGGAAGCGGGTTCACCGAAACTTATTCCATCAGCAAATAGCCTCAATAAACCCGCCCCACCCACCGGAAGCGGGTTCACCGAAACTTATTCCATCAGCAAATAACCTCAATAAACCCGCCCCACCCCAAGGATTAAATGAAATTAACCAGTGATTCATCGGTGGGGATGGGGGGGATTTTTCAGCCTGTCTGTTTGGTGGCACAGATATGGGCGAACCCACCCCTACAGAAAGATTTTTCGCGGAGAATGAAACAGCCAGGGTTAATTAAGGGGGAGCGAGAGGAGAGTATCCCGTTTTTGCCCAGGGATGATCAAGGTTTTATTTTACTAATTCCGTATTAAGTTCATTAACGGGACGGCGTTTAAGAGTCGTAGACTCCGATCGCGGGAGTAAATCAAAGACTTCACGGAAAACAGTATCAACTTTCTCAAAAGAAACTTGTCCCGATTCATCCAAGACAAGCCTTTAGAATATGAGAATATATTTGCCAAAGTGAGATGCTCCCAATTAAAAGTCCCTAGACGTTCTCCCCTCAAGAAAAAGCAGAGCCAGGGAAGAACATTTAAAAAAAACTAGAAAAATTTCTCACCGCACAGGAGTTTGACAAAATGAGAACCTGCTCAGGCGGGTTTGATAACCGTAGCCCTGTTTTCACCCGGCTTCTGACACTCTTACCCACCCTAGAAAATTCATTTCTTGCAGAGTCTTTCACAACATTAAGTTAAAGACACTTAAGATGATTTTCTACTATCTTTAAAATTCGTTCTGACGCTTTACCATCTCCAAAGGGATTGATCGCCATTGCCATTGCTTCATAGGCACTCGGATTACTTAATAATTCACACGCGATCGCGGTAATTTTATCAGCATTAGTCCCCACTAATTTAGCCGTCCCCGCGTCGATCGCTTCTGGCCTTTCCGTAGTGTCTCGTAACACTAACACAGGTTTTCCTAAACTCGGAGCCTCCTCTTGTAACCCCCCCGAATCAGTCATTACTAAATAACACCGTTGCATCGCGCCCACTAATTCTGTATAATCCAAAGGTTCCGTTAAAAATACTCTCGGATGTTCCCCTAATATTTCGGTTAAAGGTTCCCTCACAACAGGATTTCTATGTAAAGGTAATAAAATCGCGATATCAGGAAACTTATCTAATAATTGTAAAAAACCTTCTGCAATACCTTGTAAAGGTTCACCCCAATTTTCTCGACGATGAACCGTTGCTAAAATTACTCGATATTCTTGCCAATCTAAATTAGGAATATCACATTTTGGCTCACGTTTTGCCACTGATAATAAAGCATCAATAACTGTATTTCCTGTATGATGAATTTCCCCTAAAACCCCCGATCGCTGTAAATTTTCTACCGCCATAGAAGTCGGAGCAAAATGCAACTGAGTAATCTGAGAAATTAAACGTCTATTTGCTTCTTCAGGATAAGGATTAAAGAGATTATCTGTGCGTAAACCCGCCTCAACATGGCCGACGGGAATCTTTTCATAAAAAGCTGCTAAAGCCGCCGCAAAAGCCGTTGTTGTATCCCCTTGCACTAAGACAATATCAGGTTTTAATTCTTGTAATAAAATATCTAAACCTTGTAAACTTAGACAAGTAATATCCGTCAAAGTTTGTTGAGGTTTCATAATAGCTAAATCATGTTCTTCCACCAGAGTAAATAGTTGCATTACCTGTTCAACCATTTCTCGATGTTGTCCCGTTAAAATTACATGAGTATCAAAATGCTGAGATTCTTTAAAACATTGAATAACCGGAGCTAATTTAATCGCTTCTGGCCGAGTTCCCAAGGTAATACAAACGCGGGGATACCCATTTTTACTTTGACTCGGAAACTGTAACATGGAATTTTATAAGAAGGAAGAAGGAAGAGGGAAGAAGGAAGAAGGAAGAAGGAAGAGGGAAGAATGAAGAGGGAAGAATGAAGAGGGAAGAATGAAGAGGGAAGAATGAAGTTATTGTTGATTCTCTACTTCTTCCTATTAATCCCTGAGCACTGATTCCTGCTCACTGATCCCTTCTCACTAATCCCTTCTCACTAATCCCTATTTCCTTTTAGATTAGTTTATTTTTTGCCTGCTTCAATGCACTTTTCTACTAAAGGATTGACTTTCTCTACGTCTTGCCAGCCCAGAATTTCCGTCACCTTCTTCTCCAGATTTTTATAACTTCTAAAGAATTCCGCGATCTCATCTAAACGGTGAGGGGCAATATCCTTTAATGACTTGACATTCGCATAACGAGGATCTTTATCGGGTACGCACAGAATTTTCTCATCGCGATCGCCCCCATCAATCATTTCTAACATCCCAATCGGACGCGCCGCGATCACACAACCCGGAAAAGTAGGTTGATCGATAATAACCATCCCATCGAGGGGATCTCCATCATCCGCGAGGGTATTGGGCACAAACCCATAATCATAAGGATACGCGACGGAGGAGTAAAGGACTCGATCAAGCGCAAAGGCTTCTAAATCTTTATCAAATTCGTATTTATTCTTACTTCCCGCAGGAATTTCAATTAACACATTGATGAGGCCGGGTTTCGGTTGCGCCGGAATTTTCGATAAATCCACAGTTATTCTCCAAACTAACAGGTTACAGGGGATTTACATTTTTGTTTTCTATTTGTGATTTAAAATTAATCCCAAATTCTGCACATCCCCAAATAGCATTTTAGGGTTCAATGGTAATTTCCGATAAAAAAGTCTTAGGGTAAAGCTTCCGTCTTATAGGGGGGTGGGGGTAAAGTCTCTACGGTACTTGGAGAGTAATGCACGATCACCAACAAAGGTGAGAGTAAGGTTAAGAGCGCGATCGCGCAGCCAATAAGATTTACAACACCATCAGGAGGAGGTCGATCTGAGTTACTAGCAGGCTGACTATCCGATTGCATACTAAAAAGATGTGTTAAAAAAGGAAATAGAAAAACAGAGTGATAGAAAATCAACTCCAATCTAACACATATTTCAGAATGTCAAGGATAGAAGAGCACAGAGGAGGCAATCGCGATAAAAAACAGCCCCTATCTGGAAAAACAGGGGTTGGGCAACGGATGGAGAATAATTTCCATTGATTAATTGATACGTCGGTAAATACCACGAATTGTATCTAACAATACTAATAACTGTTGCCATTCAGGAGCATCAGAATAACCACTTTTCTCCCGTTGTGACTTGAGACTATCTTGTAATAAATTCAGTAATACGTCTGGGGATTGAAAAGACTCAGGCTCTCCGGGCGGTTTTTCCGAAGGGGTATCATGGACAGAAGTATCATCAGAGAAATTTTCCTTAATACTTTGGGCGGTATCGGCCAAAGTCAGAGCTCGTTGGGCAAGATTATCAGGTAATCTGGGTTGTTCCGCCAAAGAAATACGAGTCAACTCAATAAAAAATTGACTCACTTGTTCCACCCATTCACGCTCTCGGTGCTGCCAAGCCGAATAATTCACAGACGTAGATCCTTCTCGGATTTCCTGAGCTCTTTGGCTCAGAGGTAAAGCCCTTTGAGAGATATTGTTGGGTAGTTTAGGCATCTCCGATAGACCGCAACGTGCAATCTCTAATAACAGATCGTACACCTCAACCACCCATTCAATATCCGTAGTCTGTGAATTTACATTACTCATAATTCAGTGCCAGAAATTTCCTAATATTCCAGATTAAAACATTCGCGAGCATGGGAGAAGCCCCCTTCCGCAGCAGTGAAAACAGTTTCTCTTCTAGGACTGGAACAAAGAAATTATCTCATGAATATCCAGTCCCATCGGTCTTATTTTTCCGTCAGTTTCCAGACACCATCCCAGTTAAGGACATCGGGAGGTTGATGTTGGAATAACATACAGCGTTCGATGTGGAGTTTGGCGGCTTTATTTTTCGGCTCAAGTTCCAAAACGGCATGAAACTCGGCATCGGCATCCTTAAAAGCTTTTTTAGCTTTAGGCTCCAAAAGCTTCTTCACCTCATCGAGGAGCTTTTTGATCTGATCCAAAGACAAAATGGGAAATTCTCCGTCCAAGAACTTATCCACCGTCTCTGCTGACCGACTTTTAATTTTAGCTTCTAATAGCTGTTTAATTTCAGCCGTTGTCAGCTTTTTAATCTTGGCTTTCGTGGGTTGCTTCAATTCCGCCTCTAGGATCTTCTTAAGTTCCCCTTCAGGAAGCAGTTTCACTTCTTCCTCTGAAACAGTGGTGACTTTCGATTTCAGTAAGAGTTTCACCTCATCCTCGGAGAGATTTTTCAGCCCTTCGAGAGTCAGCAGTTTCACTTCTGGCTTCAGTAGCTTGATCAGTTCATCTTTCTTAGAAGGACGGCTAATCTTCGACTCGGGCAGTTTTTTCAGAGTATATAACAGTTTCTTCAGTTGTAACTCTAACTGTTCCTCCACGTTATAGCTAAGTTTCTGAAGTTCCGAGGGTGACACGACTTTCACCTTCTCGAGCAACTTCTTAATTTCTGCCTCCGAGAGTCTTTCCGTAACAGGTTTTTTGTAATACTCCCGTCCTTTTTGGTAATGGGTAATGATCTGTTCTTGCTTTTGCGTCAAGGGTTTACCAATGGGTGCATATCCTTCACGAATACCCAACAATTCGTAAATCGTGACAGGTTCGCTTTTCCCCTTCACCGTAATAAAGTCCAACTCCCGCACATACAGCCGTTCTCGATATTCCCAATAAGTATTTTCACTGATCACCAGATCCGTCCCATATTGTTTAGAAGTCCCTTCTAAGCGGGAGGCTAAATTCACACCATCGCCAATGGAAGTAAGTTCCATCCGTTTGCTAGAGCCAATATTACCACTCACAACCTCATCGGAGTGAATACCCATACCAATACTAATGGACATTAAGCCATTTTCCTGACGTTCCTGATTAAACGCGGTTAAGCGTTCCCGCATGTCCACCGCGGTTTGCATCGCGCACCAAGCATGATCTTCTAAGGGCGCGGGGGAACCAAAGACGGCCATGAGAGCATCTCCGATATATTTATCGAGAGTCCCACCATATTTAAAGACGGCATCAACCATGCGTTCAAAGTATTCATTAAGCATGGTAACAACTTCTTCGGCTTGTAATTTTTCCGTTAAAGTTGTGTAACTACGAATATCTGAGAATAAAACGGAAACGTGTTTACGTTTTCCTCCTAACCCCGTATCACCACTCGCGAGTAATTGTTCCGCGACTTCCGGTGTCATGTAGCGATACATCAGGTTTTTTACCTGTTTTTCCCCAGAGATATCTTCCATCACCACCAACGCGCCACTGACTTTGTTGGGATCGATGACATCACTCATCGAGTTAATGGATAAGTTAATACTTAATTCTTCTCCATTAGTGGGTAAGAGAATTTGATCGGGGTAATATTGTTGACGATCTTTTTCTTCTTTAGGAGATAAGGCGGCACTTAACCATTTTTCCACATCCCCGCCTTTAATACGCACTAATTCCGCGACAAATTTCCCTTCTATTTCTTTGTTAATACCTAATAATTTTTGCGCCCCTTCATTGGCGGCAATAATATGACCATTCCGATCAGTCGAAATCACACCATTGCTTAAACTGCGAAGGATATCCTCCTGCATTTGTTTTTGTTGTTTCACTTCCGCAAAAAGTTTAGCATTTTGTAAAGCCACACCCGCTTGGATGTTAAAAGCCTGCATAAATTCCATATCATTGCGGTTAAAACTCGCTCGCCATTGTTCCGGCGCGTGGGGCCACTCTTTCGGTTCGTAGGCGGGATAATCTCCTTGTCTTTTTTTATTAATTAATTGGGTAACACCGATGAGTTTATTATCCGCGTTAAACACTGGCATACAGAGCATACTGCAAGTGCGATACCCGGATTTTTGATCCACTTCTTTGGACTTTTCCGAGCGGGGATCATCATATAAATCAAAAGGAATCATCAAGGGTTCACCGGACTGGGCGACAAGGCCAGCAAAACCGGCACTGCTAGGAATACGGATTTCTTGTAAGAATCCATTAATAGGGATTTTCGTCCAAAGTTGACCTTTTTCATCATCCAATAACCAGAGGGTACTGCGATCCGCGTTCATCAATTCTTTCGCCTGATCCATAACCCTTTTCAGAGTATCTTCTAAGTCTAAACTACTCTTAGAAAGGGAGTTAACGGCATTCATTAAAGCCGTTGCCGCTCGTTGTCTTTGAGTGGCCGCGTAGAAGGATTTTGATGATTCTAAAATGAGACGAATCGAGGGGGCAAATTCTCGAAAAACTTGTTCATCTTCTTCGGTAAAGCCGTTGCGGTCTATCTTTTCTTCTAAAGAGGCATAAGGTTCGTGATTGTGATTGAGTTTATTAATGAGTTGAACGACCGCGACTAAAGCACCTGTATCTTCATTTAACAGGGGCATTGCCAACATTGTATAGGTTCTATATCCGGTTCTTTCATCAGTTTTTTTCGCATTAGTCGATCGCGGATCATCATAAAAATCATAGGGAATATTAACCACCCTCAAAAAAGTCGCGGCTTCCCCCGCGATCCCAACGGTCGCGGGAAATCTCAATTCTAAATTATTTCCTCTGGCATCTTTAGCAACAATTGACCAAAGTTCATTTTTATCTTCATCCAATAGAAAAATGGTACTACGATCCGCGTTGAGCAATTCCCCAGTTTTCAGGGTAATTGACTGTAACATTTCATTAAGAATGGCATCAAACCCTTGGGAGTCTAACAAACTATCCAGCATCCCCAGAGTTTGATTGACTACGCGGAGTTTATCTTCTACATCTTTGGCAACTTGTTTAAAACTATCCTTATTGAGGGGCGCGAGAAAACCGGCAAAATTTCCCTGGGTTGTCGTGAGTCCACCACCGATGTTACTAGGACTTGTTTGAGGCTCCGGTTCCTGATAATGATGATTATTGTCATTAATGGGGGAAACATCAATGACCGCGGTCGCGGCATTGTCCCTTTCGGATATGTTTGGAGATGCTGATTTCATAGACCTTTAGGGGGTTTGGGGATAATAATTGGTCTTTGAGATTAAGAGGTCAGAATGTGCAAAATGGATATCTTTAAAGATTATCTATCACTGTCAGGGGATAAGGGCTCAAATATAAAAAATTTGCCTCGGTTGACTTATGTTAAACTAAGCGAGACTCTCGCGAGTCCCGCTCGTCTTCAGAACCGTGCATGAGACTTTCACCTCACACGGCTCCTCATCTACCAGGCTCTTGTGATGAGTACCTCTGTCCGACTTACTTCCCAAGATTACAGGAACGTCGTTAACCCATTTCCACTCCCACTTTTCCCATTTCTGGGCTAGTTTGTTCATGGTTTTTTTCAAGTCTCTTTTCCTGATTTCTTTCAAGTCGTTTGCCGTCTTTTTCTGGTGGCAATGACGATGAAGAAGTTGTAGATTTTTGTATTCATCCTTGCCTCCGATGGCTCTGGGGATGATATGGTCAACTTCCATCTTATCACCGTCTCTGAACGAAAATCCGCACAAGGAGCACTTTCCACTCTGATTCTGTAAGAGTGTTGCCACTCTTACAGGCAGTTCAGGATGTTTCCCTAAACGTTGACCCCAGTAGATAAAATTCCCATCAAACGGACTTGCATCTCCTTTTACTTTGACGTAATCGGAGCTAACCGTCACATCGGCGTGTATATTTAATTCAAGTCCATTTTTATTTGAGAATGCCCAGTTAGTCCCTCCGAGTAGTCCTTTCTTCCTGGTTTTACCCCAGTATTTAGATGCTATTTCGTGGGCGTTTTTGTTAGGGTGTCTTCTCTTTGCCCAGGCTCGTAATTTCTGATAGAGATAGGTGTCTAATCCGTAGAAAATTTCTTTACTACAGACTGTTTTGAAGTAATTACTCCAACCGGAGATGATTGGGTTTAGACTTTTAATCACCGCCTCCTGCGGTGCTGCCTTATGACTCTCAATTACTTCAGCCATCTTTTTAATATGAGCCTTTATACTCTTACTGCTTGGTCTAATTAGTGTTTTGAAACCTAATAACTCTCTGTGTGTATTCATACCTGAACTGTATTTTCCTGCTTTGTACTGTCTTATGTGAAAGCCTAAGAAGTCAAAGCCCGGTTTTTCATTTTCTAATGAGTTCAGGGTATGGGTTAAACGGGTTTTACTATGTTTGAGTTCTAGCCCTATTTCCTTCAGCAAATCAGATATTATTTCCTGACATCTTTTTACTACGGATAGGTCTTCGTGTAAGATCACAAAATCGTCGGCATATCTTATTAGAGATATGCTCCTTCTCTTGTCTCTTTTTTGTATGCTTTTTCCTGCGGGGTAACGCATTGGGAGGGTTTCTGCATATTGCTTAACCCTTTCTTCCATTCCGTGTAAGGCTACGTTTGCCAACAAAGGTGAGATTACTCCCCCTTGCGGCGTACCTTGAGATGTCTCGTCAAATATTCCCTTATCCATCACTCCTGATTTTAACCAGACTCGTATTTGACGAGTTAAGGATGGGTAAGTATTTAGTTTTAACAGAAGGGCTTTATGGTCGATACAATCAAAGCATTTACTAATATCTGCATCAAGTACAAACTTAGGTTTTGTCTTGATGGAACTAAATATAGCCTCAATTGCATCACGGGTAGAACGTCCGGGTCTAAAGCCGTAAGAGTTAGGTTCAAATCGACTTTCCCATTCTGGTTCTAATGCTAATTTTACCAGGGCTTGCTTGGCTCGTTCTTCTATTGTCGGTATTCCTAGAGGACGCTTCTCTTTGGTTCCGGGTTTATCAATCCATACCCGTCGGGTTGGTCTTGATTTGGTTCCTAGTTTTAAACGTCCTACTAGGGCTAATCTCTGCTTTGGTGTTAGTGTTTTAACACCATCCACTCCGGCAGTTTTCTTCCCTTGATTGTCTTGCGTAACTCTTCTGACCGCAATGAGCCTTGCTGACCATGATTTAATCAACATTTTCTGGAGCCTACGAACTGCGATCATATCACCACTTTCCGAGGCTCTGTAAATCCTATTTTGTAGCTTAAAAACGGTCTTCTCCACCTTCTTCCAGTCGATGTCTGACCACTCCGTTTTATCAACTTCATAGTAAAAACCATCGTGGATTAAGATATCGTCAATCCATTTCCATCTCACTATCCGATGCGCGGTAGTTTTGAGCATATTAACTCTTACTTAAGGTTCACATTCCAAGTAAATGTGTGTACGTCAGCATATCCATTTCATTACAAAATGGCGTTGGCTTCTTACACAATCCTTCCCTCGTATATCCTGATATTTCTACCAGAGATTGCATCTTGATTGATTACTCAGGGTATTCGACCACCCAGAGAAATATACGGGGTTTACTTCGTTCCTAGCAACAATTGATTGAGTCTTTAGCTGTGGTACTGTCCACCGGGTTTATAGGTAGTGCATAATATGGTCAAATCTGGAGTTGCCATTACCTTATCCTTTGACTTTTGTCTCCAGCTTATCAGCCTTTTAGCTGGTTCTGCCATAACGATGGTTCAGACGCACCTTCAACGTCCTTTCGGACTAATTTACGCGTGGACTCTTACTGGATACAGAACCGATTTAGGCTATCAGCCCTGTATTCTTTTAACCCCGCTTCAGGGATTGAGGATCAGTCGCTACCCTGGGGGTTATGTTGTCACCGCTGCACCTGGGGGGTAAGACTTGGGTTTCTAGTACGGACACGGCACTGCCGTGTCCTGGGAACACGGCGTGCCGTGTCCCTACCCTCACTTACATTGTTGCCAAGTTGTCAAAGCTCGAAAGCCTTGCTCTACCTACGTTCTAGGGGTTAACCCTGAACTTTCGTAGAAACGAATCGCACCCTGATTTTGGCATCATAACCTGTTTCTATTGTGTGCTGTTTTCTACAATTCTGGTTTTTAGGCAGAATATTTGTTAATTTAGACCTCTAAGGGCTTCTTTGACAAGGGGTTGTTGTTTTGGGTATTTGAGGTTTTTGAGAATTTCTCACCGATGGATGAGGTGGAAGCTCTTGCTCTATCACCCTATTTTTTTATTTGGCGTTTATTTGGCGTTTGTTTGGCGGGTGGGTGGGGGGTTGACGGAGGATCTTTGCTTGGGCGAGCAGGGACTCGGCAAACGCGATCGCTTCACTGGCGGATCTTCCACTGGCTAGTTGGGCCAATTCTTCTCGTCTTTGCTGATTATTAAGTACATTAACACGCACTACGGTTCTTTCTGAGGGTATGAGCGATAAATCCTCATCCTTCATCCCTTCTCCTTCCTCCTGACTTGGGATCACTTCTTTGATGACGCAGAAGTGATGATCTGCCATCGCGGCGACTAGGGGTTGATGGGTGACGCAGAGGACTTGATGACGATGACTTAATTGATAAAGTTTTTGCGCGATACGGTTGGCAACTCTCCCAGACACTCCTACATCAATTTCATCAAAAACCAGAGTACCGGAGTCATCTACTTGGGAAAAACAGGCCTTAAGGGCTAATAAAAACCGACTCATTTCACCACCGGACGCGATCGCGCTTAAGGGTTGTATCGGTTCTCCGGGGTTCGGACTAAAACAAAATTCGATTTGATCCGCACCACTGAGGTTAGGAGAAATCGGATTAATATTAACCACAAATTGTACTTTTTCCATCGCGAGGGGTTTCAATTCCGTCACTAAAACGGTTTCTAAGTGATCCGCGCTACGACGGCGCAGTAGGGTTAACTGTTGACAAGCTTCTTTTTGTTGTCCGTGGGCAAGTTTATAGGCTTGTTCGAGCGCTTCTAAGGACTCCCCGCCTTTTTGAAGTTCCTCAAGTTCTGATTGAATGCTGTGATAATACGCGATCGCGTCCGGTAAAGCCCCATATTTACGACAAATTTGTTTAAGTTCCCTAATCCTTTCTTCTACCTCTTCCAAACGCTGGGGATCAGCCTCTAATTGTTCACCATAACTATTAATTTGTCTCCCCGCTTCCGTAACTTGGGCAAGAGCATCACTTACCATATCTAAGATCGGTTCTAATTCACTATCAAAAACCGTCATATCACTTAAATTACTTTCCGCCTTGCTTAACAAATCCGCGACCGCGATGCCACTATCATTTTGATAAAGCATTTGATAAAGTTGATAACTATGTTGTTGTAATTCCACAACATGATTAAGCCGTTGTCGTTCTTGTTCTAATTGTTCTAACTCATCGGGGGAATTAAGATTAGACTTTCCTAATTCTTTAACTTGATATTCTAACAAATCCAGACGTTGTAATCGTTGTTGTTCCGATTGCCGTCGATGGGCTAACATTGTCGCAGCTTGTTGGGTAGTTTGATACGCGATCGCGACTTGTTCTCGTTGTTTAATTAATTCACTTCCACCATAAAGATCCAACCATTCTCGCTGGAGGTTAGGATCACCTAAAAGGACAGTTTGACCTTGTGCCGTAAATTCCACTAAATGTGCGCGTAATCTATCCATTATCGCACGATTTACTAATATACCATTTAAACGCGATCGATTACGAATACTACCCCCAGACGCGATAATTTCCCGACTACAAACAACCAAAGTACCATCGACTAAATCAATTTCTTGTTCTTTAAGCCAATGGGCTAAATCAGTATCTAATTCAAAAGTTGCTTCCAAGATAGATCGTTTTGCCCCAGTACGAATCACCCGACTAGAAACCTTACCCCCCAATGCTGCATCTAGGGCATCTAGGATAATCGATTTGCCCGCACCAGTTTCGCCTGTAAAGACATTTAAACCAAGGCCAAATTCTAGATCCAGATGATCGATGAGGGCAAAATTCTCGATTCTCAGCGATAACAGCATAAACGAAAGAATAAGAGGATTAGGGATTGGTATTAGGTGGTGGGGAGTCGATGAAAAATCATCATCCCATTTTCCCAGTCACCTTTCCTCTACAGTTTACCGTTTCTGTGCTTGTTTCTGATCTCTCCTATTATAGGAAGTTTTTTTCATAATAAAATGAACCACAAAGGCACAGATGAGACAGAGGAAAGAATAGAGAGATTACATTAACCTGAAAAAAACTTAGTATCAAGGGTAAAGCTCCTAGTGGTATCGAGCATAAATAACCCATAAACCATAAAATCCTGCTTACTCTCTTTTCTTTTCAACTCAAAGTTATCGCCAATTCCCCCTTTGTGTCCTCTGTGCCTTTGTGGTTCATTTTCTTTACCTCAAAATAAAAGTGGGTAGTTTAGACCAATAAATTCTGAAAAAAATCACAATTGTCCTCAACTAATATTACCCTATATTTGGGGTATTTAATTATAGCACAAGTTGGAAAAAATGGGATAACAAATTATTTTCTTAAATTACGCGATATTTACTGATAAACTCCTGTTCAAGGATGAATTTGACTTAAAATCATCCTTAAACGGTCATAATCATCCCTTAATAATACACTTAAATTGCGTCCGGCTTCTACTAACCAGGCGCGATCGGCTTTCCTTAACTGATAAATCCCACGAATAACGGCAGCAATTAAAGGATCTACTGGCGCGTTCATTATCCCTAATAACGTCCGTAAAAAATCATATTTATCACTAAATAAAATAATATCTTCTGCTTCACAACGATGCACTGCTTGATGAATTTGAGGGGGACGTGGGGGAATATATTGATAAAAATTACCTCGTTTATCTTGAGAGCCATTTAATTTTTCTGGAATGATTTCAAACCCGACAATAACTGCCCTAAATTCCGTTTTTAACATGGAAAAAATTTGCGGTTGTTGTTCCTTTAAATCTTGTAAAGATAAACCTAAAGCCCTCGCCCTATGTACAGAATCAATCGGTGTCGTCGTCGCATAATAAACGATCGCGTAAATTTGATATCCCGAATCCTCATCTATCGCTTTTACCCAACACCCAAAGGGCGGCATTTCCGGAAATTTCAGATCATCCGGTTCTAAACATTGCGCTAAAAATTCCGTTGTTGATGTCTCAATTACTTCGGCAAAATGATTATAATCGCGATCCTCGGCGGCAAATTGAGGTAAGGGTAAACGCATAAGGGGAAAGGGGAATTGGTAATGGGGAATTGGTAATGGGGAATTGGTAATCGGTAATCGGGGATTGGGGATTGGGAATTTGTGATTGGGAATTTGTGATTGGGGATTTGTGATTGAGCATAGAAAATTTACGAGGGAGCCATTAGTTTTTCTCAAAATTAACAAGTATGATCACCCATTACCTATCACCCATTACCCATTACCTATCACCTATCACCCATTACCCATCACCCATTACCCCGATTATTTACTAGCCGCAGAACGACCCGCGGTGGCATCAATAACTTCTAATTGAGAAAGACGAAATGTGATTAACTTATCCCAATTTCCGCCCTCAAAAAGAACAGCAACTTTACCATCAGAGAGTCGTTGTACTAGGCCTTGAAAGCCATAGTAAATTTCGCCTTTATCTTTAACGCGTACTGCTGAACCCGGAAAAATCATAAGTTTTTGTGAGTGATGTTAGTTTCTAAATAGCTTACCCTAAAACCTGTAGGTTGGGTTGAGTTATCACATCTCCATATAATCGGATAAATTTGTCGGCTCAACCCAACCTACTTAATTAACTCAAGGCGGCAATGGATACTTTCGCCGCAATTTGTTGCGCGATCGCGTTTAAGGCTTTTGCCGAGGCCGATTCGGGTTGTCCCACCACAATCGGAACCCCCCCGTCGCCCCCTTCACGCAAAGAAATTTCTAAAGGAATACACCCTAACAAAGGTATTCCTAACTCCGAGGCCGTCTTCTCGCCACCCCCAGAGCCAAAAATATCGTATTGTTTTTCGGGCATATCTGGAGGACTAAAATAACTCATATTTTCCACAATGCCTAAAACCTTCACCCCTAACTGTTCAAACATTTTTAACCCCTTACGAGAGTCTAATAACGCGACAGTTTGAGGAGTCGTGACAATCACTACGCCCGCCATCGGTACTGCTTGAGTCATCGTTAACTGCGCGTCACCCGTCCCCGGAGGCATATCCACAATCAGATAATCTAAATCACCCCAATTGACTTGATAGAGAAATTGACGAATAATGCCATTTAACATGGGACCGCGCCAAATCACAGGTTGATCCTTATCAATTAAAAAGGCCATTGATACCAATTTCACCCCATGATTAAAGGCGGGTTCTAAGACTTCCCCTTGGGGACTATTCTGAACCTTTACCTTCGCGTCCTCTAAGCCTAACATCGCGGGGTCATTGGGACCATAGATATCTGCATCTAATAAGCCTACCTTCGCGCCGGATTGGGCCAACGCGACCGCGACATTCACCGCGACGGTACTTTTGCCGACTCCACCTTTACCGCTAGAAATGGCAATAATATTTTTGACACCATCGACACCTTGGCGATCGGGGAGTCCCTTTTGTTGGGGAGTTTCCGCGGTGACATCTACTACTACTTTTGTAATACCGGGTAATTGTTTCACCGCCTTTTGACAATCTTCGACAATAAACTCCCGTAAGGGACAAGCAGGAGTCGTCAAAACTAGGGTAAAACTCACTTCACCATTATCAATTTTGACATTACGAATCATGTTCAATTCCACTAAACTTTTACGCAGTTCGGGATCTTGAACCGGCCGTAACACTTCTAATATGGCTTTGGCATCGACGCGATCGGACATCGGAATCTCCATTTTTTCTCAAACCTTTGTGGCATAGGGGATCAACCTATGCAACAAAAAAGAAATATTTGTTGATATTTTTTAATATATCCGTTGAGTGATACATTACTCCGCTTCAGTGACATAATGAGATTTCAAGAGCATTGTGGCCGAAATGCCAATCTCAACTCAAGACTTAGTTTCTCTGAAATATTTATGACAGCTTCGACAACGCTTGAAACCACCTCATCTCCCTTTGTACCACCAACTGACTCCCAAACCAGAGTGAGTCAGTTTATGAGAGACATACAAGATGAAATTTGTCAAGGACTAGAAAGACTAGATGGTGTTGCCAGTTTTAAAGAAGATGCTTGGCAACGCCCAGAAGGTGGCGGTGGACGCACTCGCGTGATACGAGATGGCGGAGTTTTTGAACAAGGTGGGGTGAATTTTTCCGAAGTTTGGGGCGATCAACTCCCCCCTTCTATTCTGAACCAACGCCCGGAAGCGGCAGGAAATGGGTTTTATGCCACGGGTACTTCGATGGTGTTGCATCCCCGTAATCCCTATGTGCCGACTGTGCATTTGAATTATCGTTATTTTGAGGCGGGTCCGGTTTGGTGGTTTGGCGGTGGGATTGATTTAACGCCCTATTATCCCTTCGATGAGGATGCCGCACACTTCCATAAAACCTTAAAAGCCGCTTGTGATAAGCATAATCCTGAATATTATCCAGCCTTTAAACTTTGGTGCGATGAATACTTCTATTTGAAGCATCGTCAAGAAATGCGCGGTGTCGGCGGAATTTTCTTTGATTATCAAGATGGACGTAGCGAACTATATCGTGGTCCAGATCCCAAAGGTCCCGCGGGTCTATACAGTGAAAAAATTGGCGCGCCAGAAACCCGGACTTGGGAACAGTTATTTGCCTTTGTCCAAGAATGCGGACAGGCGTTTTTACCTGCCTATGGTCCAATTGTGGAACGGCGAGGGGCAACGGAATATGGCGATTCGGAGCGGAATTTCCAACTATACCGTCGCGGACGTTATGTAGAATTTAACCTCGTTTACGACCGAGGCACAATCTTTGGATTACAGACAAATGGACGTACCGAGTCAATTCTCATGTCCTTACCCCCCTTAGTCCGGTGGGAATATGGTTATCAGCCAGAACCCAATACACGCGAAGCCGAATTATGTGATAAGTTCTTAAAACCCCAAGATTGGGTAAATTGGGTATCTCCGAATAACACGGTCTGAGTTACACTACTTGGGGATGATACTAGATGGCAGTTTCCTAGACGTTTACTGACATTAATGACATCCCCGACAAAAAGCCCGTATTTATCAAAGTGGTGACAGACTGAATTATCTGGTACAATCAGCATCAGAATTTGGCACTCCTGACTCAATCACGCTCATGTACGCCATCAAGCTAGAACTAAAACTTAACAATTGTGAACGTACCTTGATGGCTAAACACGCCGGTTACGCTCGCTTTTGTTATAACTTAGCTCGTACCCTTTACTTGGGTGTGATGGATGTCAAGGTTAGCCGTACTCGCAAAATCGCCGAAATTAAAAAAACTTTCACCAACTTCATCAAGAAACAACCGGAGTATCAATGGACTAACAAATTATCATCCCGCGTTTATCAAAATGCCTTCATTGCATTCAATAACGCCCTGGAACGCTTTTTTAAAGGATTAAGCGGCTTTCCTAATTTTAAGAGCAAGAAATCCGGGGCCTCATTTACAGTAGACAGCAGCAATGGGGCAGTATTTCTGATGGCAGGCCATCTCCTAAAAATCCCGACACTGGGGACGTTTCGACTGAAAGAAGCTATCGGGTACAACTGTTGCTCTCAAACTTTTACTATCAGCAAAACTGCCGATAAATGGTACGTCAGTTTCACGGTAAAAGCCGAAAAAATACCCCCTTTGTATCACGAAGTCGCAGAACCTACGGGCATAGATTTAGGAGTTTCCACGTTTGCTACCTTGAGTGATGGTACCGTATACAAAGTGCCAGTTTCTCTAAAATCAGCGAAAATCAAGCTAGGGAAACTACAGTATCGCCATCGAAAAAAGCAATTAGGAAATAGACAACTTGGCATCAAAGCCTCGAAAAACGCTCAGAAGTTCTATAGATATCAGCGTCGGCAACACGCCAAGATGGCTTCTCGACGACGGGATTTCTTGCAGAAAACCACGACAGAAATCAGCAAGAAGTATGCTCACATCCCTATAGAAGATTTTAATATTTCTGGGATGGTGGCTAATCACAAACTAGCACAAGCCGTTTCCGACTCAGGTTTTTATGAATTTCGGCGGGAACTCACTTATAAATCCCCCATTTACGCGACTGTTGTCGAAGTGGTAGATAGATGGTTTCCCTCATCGAAAACTTGCTCAAACTGCGGTAACATTCAAGCGATGCCACTAAAAGAGCGAGTGTTTGTTTGTGAAGGTTGTGGTAACACTTGTAATCGAGATTGGAATGCCGCGATTAATCTCGCGTCTATCTCAATAGATTTTGTAAGGATGGCTAGTCCTGAATTAACGCCTGGGTCGTAGAAGGAGCCGACTCCCTACGCAGAAACAGGAAGTAAGTTTTAAGTGTTCGAGATGTCAATCTTGTCCGCTTTATGTCAATCTTATGTAGCAGATAACTATCCACCGCTATCCATAGAAATCCGAGGGAAGGGTCAGTGATTCATATCGAGCAAAAAACCCACACGACCCAAGACGGTACCACAGTCATCGTCTTGGCACCAACCGGACGCCTTGACATCACGACGGCCTGGCAGTTCCGCCTCAAGTTGCAGGAATGTATTTCTAAATTGAGTCGCCATGTTGTAGTGAATCTAGGTCAGGTTAACTTTATCGATAGCTCTGGCCTAACTTCACTGGTGGCGGGAATGCGAGATGCCGATAAGGTGAAGGGCAGTTTCCGCATCTGTAATGTTCATCCAGAAGCTAAATTGGTGTTTGAAGTCACTATGATGGATTCTGTTTTTGAAATTTTTGAGACGGAAGAAGATGCTCTCGAAGGGGTACCTCGCGCTAGTTAAGGGCAAGGGGAGCTCCGATGGAGCAGGAAGATTGGGCCGAGAAAGCACCTAAAACCCAGTGGTACAGAAATGCCCTCTCGTCAATGCTGACGGACTTTTGTCTGTTTTCTTCCTTCTTCCTCTGTCTCTCTCCTTGACCTTTTACTACCCGCGAACTCTCTCAGAATTAAGGTTGTAGATGTTTTTCCTATCTCAAATCTCAAACCTCAAATATGGGAATCTCTGAAGCAAAGTCCTGACGTTTATGTAATCGAAATGGTCCCATTAGTGCGCCCCAGAGGGCTTGTCCTGTTGTGGGGTTTATTCCTTTGTCATAACTCAGAAATTGGTCGGAGGTTGCCTCAAATCCTAGCTCTACTTGAAATGTTTCTCCTTGATGGGAAAAACGACAAGGGCTATTGGGAGGCAATTGAGCACGAAATCGATAATGGTTTAATCCTATATTTTCTTGTGTGACTGTCAGGGTGCATCCGGGTAATAATTCAAGACGATCGCGGGTTAACCCTTTGAGTAATTCGGGGTTATTACCTGCGCCTTGGCATTGTGTCATATTGATCAGCTTATAATATTGCACTTCGAGTCCTTCTCCTGTCTGAGACTGACGTAATTGCATCAGACGTGGCCTATAGACGCGATCGGGTGTCATCATATTTACTTGTTCGGCATAAAGATTAATACTCGGTTCTGGAAATAAGGGAACTGGGACGGGACGATGCCACAATCGCAGTGGTACATACCAAGTCGGCTCGGAAATTGCTTGTTCTTTGTTATCAAATTCGCCCGCGATATATTGGGCTAATTTCATTAATTGCGTAGATATTTTCATAATTTAAGGAAGAGGGAAGAAGGAAGAAGGAAGAAGGAAGAAGGAAGAAGGAAGAAGGAAGAAGGAAGAAGGAAGAAGGAAGAAGGAAGAAGGAAGAGGGGAGAGGGGAGAATTATTAATGAACCACAAAGGCACAGAGGACACAGAGGAAGAGGGAACAGCGAAGAAAAGGGAACAAGAGGGAAGAGGGAACAGCGAAGAGGCAAGAGGAGCAATTCCGATTCGACGTTTGAGCTTCTCCTTGCGATCCCAGCTAAGGTAAAATGAAGGTGAACTTTTTTGCACAAGTCTCCCGTGCGCCGATGAACGTGAACGGGAGGGGAAGGCAAATTAAAATATACGCTCCTAAACCCTTTCAGAAGTGACCAGGTGAATAATAACCGTACTGTTTCCGATACTAAACGAGCTTTCTACAGTCTTCACTCTCGACCGATTAACTCCATTTATCGCCGAGTCGTTGAGGAAATTATGGTAGAAATGCACCTCCTCATGGTTAATGTTGATTATCGTTATGACCCCATTTATGCCTTGGGGGTGGTGACAACATTTGACCGTTTTATGCAAGGCTATGTGCCTGAAACTGATAAGGCTTCTATCTTTAATGCCCTCTGTGAAGCTGTAGAAAATAATCCCCAGCAGTTCCAAAATGATGCCTCGCGTTTAACTCAATTAGCTGATCGCGTATCTGCTCAGGATTTGGTCTCATGGCTGGATCTATCCGTGAGTCTGCCTGATGCTAATGATTTGCAAGAGACGATTAGAGCGATCGCGGGTAATGTTAAATTTAAGTACAGCCGTTTATTTGCCATTGGTTTGTTTACTTTACTTGAACAAGCTGATCCTGACTTGGTAAAAGACTCACAATGGCGCAATGAAACTCTACAAAATATTTGTAGAGTCTTAAATCTGCCTTGGGAGAAACTTAATAAAGATTTAGACCTCTACCGCAGTAACTTAGAAAAAATGGCTCAAGCCCGAAGCGCTTTGGCTGATGTCCTTCAGGCCGATCGCAAAAAGCGAGAACAAAGAGAACAAGCCATTGCTGGGGCTGGCGATTCCCCATCGAATCCTAATCAATAAACCCTGGGCTGTCGGGGGAGACTCTCTCTCCCCGACTTCCCATAATATTAATTTTTTTTAGGAAGACTGATCGGGGTCAAATTTATGGGCAAGTTCTTGCAGAGCTGTATTAACTTGGGATAGCACATCCGGTGATTTACCGAAAACTGTCGGATTCTCTGTTTCGGGACGATCTAAACTTCGCGCGATTGCTTCTTGGACTTTTTGCGAAATCATGTTCTGAAGTTCTTCTTTTGCCTTGGCTCTCTGATAATGAGCTCCTTCTTCTGTTGTGGCATAAAGAGGAGGAAGTCTGTTGAGAGCATAGGCCGCGATATCCCCCACATCGAGTGTTACCTCTGTCGTTGCTTCAATTTCAGCCACGCGCGCGATCGCTTCACTCAGGACTAACTCTTCCATCACATTAATAAATTGTTTACGGGGTAAAACTACCACTTCCCCTGTTAAGAGAGCCCCCATCAGTCGATCTAAAGCCATATACTCTTCGATCGATAATTCTGAGGCTGTATTGCATATCCGTCCCACTTCCGCTTCCATTGATGGTGTTAAATAACCATCTTGCAAGGCCTGTTCTACAATTTTTTCAATACTCATAAGCTTTTCGCGCTCCACAGCATAATCAATAATAAAGTGCTATTCAATGCCTTCCATCCGCCAGGGTACCGGATCAACGGATTTGCCATGAACATAAAGCCCCCAGTGCAGGTGAGGTCCTGTGGCCGCGCCGGTGGAACCGAGTGCGCCAATCACTTGACCGGCTTTGACAAAATCCCCTTCTTTGACATTGATCCGACTCAAGTGGAGATAAATAGTTGTTATCCCTTGACCATGATCGATACCAATGACATTTCCGTGAATCTCAAATCCTTCGGATTCTCGACCCACTAGAGCCACCCGACCCGCGGCCGCGGCAATCACCCTTGAGCCATAATCTCCTGCATAGTCAACCCCGCGATGGTAATAGTCTTTGGCAAAGACTCCATTATAGTATCGACGAACTCCGTAAATCGTTGTGATCTCTCCCTCATTGGGTCTGAGAAAAGGACCTTTCCAATATTTTTCTGGTGTCTCTAATGCTTTAAAGGCATCTACTCGATCAAATTCCGCATCACTTCCTTCTTTGTCCTTCTCCGGTGGTAGCCAAATTGATTGGGTCCCAAAGTCGCGATCGCGTACTTTTATGGTTAAATTTTTCACTTCTCCTTCCCCCTTTACTTGAAGTTGCCATGTACCCGGGGAATCTAATGGTGTCGTGGGTAATAATGCCCGAAACTGATTATTTCCCACCGCAAACGCGGGATAATTTTTCTGTTTTAGGGATACTTGGGGCGTTTCTCCCCTATTTTTTTCGAGTTGAATCACGACGGATAAGGTATCGCCTAATTGGGGTTTTTCCGGCGATACCTTTGCCTGTAAAGCCAGTGTTGGGGTCGCGATACTCAGAAGCAGGGTGATAATTCCCCCAGATATTATCCCTTGTATTCTCGCTTTGCCTAATTGCTCTCTTGCTTGACTCAGCGCGATCGGGCACTTCTTGAGTAATGACTTCAACGGGAGTGTCTCAGATAAATTCCAGTAATTTCGTGTCTTTCTCATGGATGACTCGATAAAATAAGTCTTTTGTTTTTATTTTGACATAATTTTATGTCATTGAACATCAGCCTCAAACTTTTGCTTAGGTAATATTTAGTCAACTATGTTATTAACTAAATAAATTTGTGCGTCTTCCGTTTGTTTTTTCCATCCTTCCTAAGGATATTAATTCCTCCTTTTTTTATATTTTAATCGGCGATCAAGCCGAAAAAAAAGCTTGAAAACAATTGATTTAACACTTTTTTAGGCGTTTAAAGTATTGGAAAAACGGAATTAATCGTGGTATTTACTCAAAAAAAAAGTAATACTCATCAGGCTGTTAATTCTCTATACATCTCTCATGTGTTCAGTTTTTTAGGACTTGAGTGTTCAGTGATAAGACCCTATTCTTAGGATAGTAATAGACAAAAATTATAATAGCTTGTTCAAAAGCTGTCAATATATTACATACTAGAAGAGATAACTTTAATATTTTTTCATAAACTTGTGCAAGAAGACTTTCGATTGATCGTTGATCTTGTCCTAGTTCTTGCCGCGGCAGCCGCGGGGGGTTTGTTCGCGTCTTTATTGCGACAACCTGTGATTCTAGGCTATCTTCTGGGGGGGATGGTGGTAGGTCCGACCGGATTAGGACTGATAAAAGAATTAATTCAGGTAGAAACCCTAGCACAGTTTGGGGTGGCTTTTTTACTCTTTGCTTTGGGGGTGGAGTTTTCCTTCGCGGAATTGAAGCGAGTTAAGGTGATTAGTCTGGGGGGTGGGGGTCTGCAAATGACTTTAACCATCCTGGTAACGGCTTTAATTTCCTTGGGAATGGGATGGTGTACCTCTTGGCCTCAAGGTATTTTTCTGGGGGCTATTTTATCCCTTTCTTCTACCGCGGTTGTTCTCAAGTGTTTGATGGAACGCAATGAGGCATCAACTCCTCATGGTCAAGTTATGTTGGGGATCTTAGTCGTACAGGATCTCGCTCTTGGTTTAATGTTAGCTGTGTTGCCTGCCCTTCATCAACCGGCCGAAGCCATTGGTGGCGCGGTGGCACAGGCCCTTTTACGGATTACTTTATTCGCGATCGCGGCTGTGATTGCAGGTAAATGGTTAATACCCCCTTTATTACGTTTTCTGGCTAAAACGGAAAGTCGGGAATTATTTTTGTTAGGGGTGGTTGTCTTAGCTTTAGGAATTGCCCTACTGACGGAATATTTGGGTTTTTCCATTGAAATGGGGGCTTTTGTCGCGGGGTTAATGGTTTCGGAAGTAGAATACGCGGATCAAACATTAACTTATGTAGAACCTTTACGAGATATTTTTGCGTCTTTATTTTTCGTCTCGGTGGGGATGTTAATTGATCCTCTATTTCTCTGGAATCATTTAGAGTTAATTTTGGGATTAGTTTCCCTAGTATTAATTGGGAAATTCTTAATCGTTACACCCATTGTTAAATTATTTGGTTATCCCTTAAAAACGGCTTTGATCGCGGGTGTAGGTTTGGCACAAATTGGGGAATTTTCCTTTGTCCTTGCCAGTTCGGGACAAACGATGGGTTTAATTCCTCATTCTGTCTATCTTTTAATTGTGGGAACCGCGGCACTGACGTTGGTATTAACTCCTTTTATGTTGAGGTTAACGCCTCAAGTTTTAACTTGGGCGGAAACGTTTCCACCTTTACAAAAGTATTTCGATGGGAGTTCTAAACCTTTAGAGGTTTCGGAAAATTTACCTTTACAAAATCATTTGGTGATTTGTGGTTATGGCCAAGTTGGTCAAAATTTAGTGCGGTTGTTGCAAAGTCATAATTTTCCTGTAGTAGTAATTGATCAATCAGAAGCAGTGATCCAAGAATGTCGCACACTGAGTATTCCTTATCTCTATGGAAATGCCGCGAGTTTGCACGTTTTGGAAGCCGCGGGAATTGATCGAGCTAAAGCAATGGCGATCGCGCTTCCCGACTCCATGAGTTCTCGTCTGTGTCTGAAACGAGCCTTAGAATTAGCACCAGATTTAGATATAGTTGTCCGAGCAAACCATGATAAAGATATTGAACTCTTTTATCAGTTGGGCGCGTGGGAAGTAGTACAACCAGAATTTGAGGCGAGTTTAGAATTGTCTTCCCATTTATTAATTAGTATGGGATGGCAAATCAATGCTATTGGCAAGCAAATGCAAGAGATTCGCAGTAGTCGTTATCTTGATCTACGTCCATTAGGGGCAAAAGGGGCGGTATCACGGGATCTGAAAAATGCGCTACAGGAGCTTAATAGTAAGTGGTACTCATTACCTGAAAATTCCCCTTTAATTGGGATGACATTGGAAGACGCGGACTTACGACGTTTAACCGGAGTCAGCTTAATCGCGATCCGTCGTGCTCTGGGCACAGAAATTGATTACCCGGACTCTGAGGCAATTTTAGAGGAGGGCGATCGCGTTCTTTTGGTAGGGGAACCCGAGGAAATGAATACCTTTGACTGTTTGGCCAAGGGAGAAGTAACACTTCCCGAAGGGAGTACCGCGTGTCAATGGTTAAGACTCCCTTTACATAGCTCAGTAGTGGGGCAAAAGTTATCGGAAATCGACTTACGTCGTCGGTATGGGGTACAAATTCACGCGATTCGCCGCGATGGTAAGTTTATCCGTTGGCCTCATGGGGATATTGATTTGCAAGGAGGCGATCGTTTGTTGTTATGTGGGAATGGGTCAGAATTAAGTGAAGTCTGTCAATGGTTAGTTCCCCTGACGACTCAACCGCTTCTGAAAATTCCCGTTGTTACAACCCCTGTGACTCAGAGAGTTGGCAATGGATAGTAATAAGGGAGAGGGAAGAAGGAAGAGGGAAGAGGGAAGAAGTGAAGAAGGAAGAAGGAAGAAGGAAGAAGGAAAAGGGAAGAGGGAAGGAAGAGGGAAGAGGGAAGAAGGAAGAAGGAAACTTCCCTCGTCTCCAGTCTCCAGTCTCCAGTTCCCATTAGACATCTCCAAAAACTACTGTAGGGTAGCATTAGCGTGCCTTTGATCGGATTTTTGGGAGATGTCTATTCCCAAGTCCCCAGTCTCCAGTCCCGATTACCGATTCCCGATTACCGATTACCGATTCCCGATTACCCATTACCCATTACCCATTACTTTTGGCATAAATATAGCCGATTGCCTGTCGCCAAATCATGGTTTTGACCTTATCCTCATTAATAAGACAAATACAGTCAGGATCTTGCCACAAGACTTTACCCGTAAGGAGTTCGCCACTGAGGAGTTTAATCTCAATGTCGGGTTTGTCTTTAATGTAGGTTTGAATGAGGCGAACACTCGGTAAACTTGTCTCAAATTCAGCCATAATCGAAAATAAGGAATTAGCGCGTCCTTTGAACAATCACAAAGGACTATCTATCAAAGTTTATCAAGAAATGTCGAGGATTCGATGGCTATTGCGTTTACTAAATATCATGGTTTGGGAAATGACTTTATTTTGATTGATAATCGTCATCAGTCTGAACCAATCCTTACGCCTCAACAGGCTGTAGAGATGTGCGATCGCCATTTTGGGATTGGTGCCGATGGGGTGATTTTTGTCTTACCCGGCCTGGGTGATACTGATTATACAATGCGAATCTTTAACTCCGATGGTTCCGAACCGGAGATGTGTGGCAATGGCATTCGCTGTTTTGCTAAGTTTATCGCCCAACTGGAACAAGAAAACTCCAAGGAGGTTTATCATATTCATACTCTCGCCGGGACAATAACTCCTAAATTACGATTAGATGGTCAAGTTACAGTTGATATGGGGGTTCCCCGTCTCTTGGCTCCAGAAATTCCCACAACTTTAAATGAAGGCTCTGGGCAAGTGGTTGATGTGCCCCTCGAAGTTGGGGGACAAACTTGGGGCGTAACTTGTGTCAGTATGGGTAATCCTCATTGTGTAACATTTGTTGAGGATGTTTCCGTAATTCCCCTCGAAAAAATTGGGCCCGAATTTGAACACTGTTCGGTTTTCCCCCAGAGAACTAATACCGAGTTTGTCCAAATTATCCGAGCAGATTATGTAAAAATGCGCGTGTGGGAACGTGGCGCAGGTGTTACTCTAGCTTGTGGGACTGGAGCCTGTGCAACAGTGGTCGCGGGGGTGCTTACAGGAAAATGCGATCGCGTTGTAACGGTAGAACTTCCGGGGGGTCCTTTGCAAATAGAATGGTCTATTTCTGATCAACGGGTATATATGACAGGTTCAGCCCAACGGGTTTTTACAGGTATCTTTTAACTTTATTGTTAAAAGGCAAAAGTGAGTGAGAAGTGAGTGAGAAGTGAGTGAGAAGTGAGTGCAAAGTAATCATCTAGAAAAAAATGAAAATGGATAATGGAAAAAATAGGTAAATAATTTTTCTTCCCTCTTCCCTCTTCCTTTTTTCTTCTTCCTTCTTCCCTCTTCCTTCTTCCTTTTTTCTTCTTCCTTCTTCCTTCTTCCTTCTTCCTTCTTCCTTCTTTAAATCTAAAAATAACTATGGGTGGCGGAATTTATCTCATTCAAGAAAATGATAAGCTTGTGGAAATGACCGAACAAGCTTATGATTCAGAAGATCAATTACAAGAATTATTGGAAACTTATCCCAATCTCTTGGCCGGTGATCAAATTGATCGAGCAACACCGAGACGTTGGTTATTAATTTCTCGCGATCCCGTTGGGTTAAATGAAGAGGATAGCAGTCAAAGATGGTCCTTAGATCATCTATTTATTGACCAAGATGGTATTCCTACTTTAGTGGAAGTTAGACGTATTTATAATAATGGAGAAAATCGTCAAAAAATTATCGGTGAAATTATTGATTATGCGGCTAATTTAGTGGTTTATTGGCCGATAGATTCTATTGTTTCTCTGTTTGAAACAAATTGCCGAGAATTAGGGCGCGATCCTGAACAGGTTTTTGCCGAATTTCTGGGAATTGAAGCTAATGAAGATCGCTTTTGGCAAGAAGTAAAAACTAATTTCCAAGCGGGTAAAGTTCGCTTAGTTTTAGTCTCTGATGAAATTCCCGTGGAAATTCGTCGTGTGATAGAATTTCTTAATAAACAAATGGACCCGGCTGAGGTTTTAGGGGTAGAAATTAAACAGTATTTGAGTGAGGATGGCTTAAAAACTTTAGTTCCTCGTTTAATTGGACAAACGACAGAATCTCAGCAGCGAAAATCGAGTTTAACACGGGAAAGACGGCGATGGAATGAAGATTCATTTTTTGATGAATTTGCCGCTCGATGGGGTGAAGATGAGGCACAAATTGCGGAGTCTATTCATTCTTGGGCTCAACAGAATCAACCGGATATGGATATTCAATGGGGAACGGGTGATACTTATGGCGGTTTTACGGCTGTCTTTCATCCTAAAGGGAAACATTCTTATCAATTATTTACGGTTGATATTGCGGGCCGTTTAGAAATTTCTTCTCATCATTATGGTGCTCAATCTCCTTTTAAGGATGCCCCAAAATGGTTAGAACTTCGTAATAAGTTGAGTTCGATTGGTTTATCTTTACCGACTGATCCCACGGAAAGACGTTCTCCTAATTTACCGTTATCTCGTTTACAAGATGATGCGGGATTAAAACAGGTGATTGCTACTTTTGATTGGATTATTGAGATGATTAAATCTTGATTTTTCACCGTTGAGAGAAATAAAAGACAAAGGAAGAAGGAAGAAGGAAGAAGGAAGAAGGAAGAAGGAAGAAGGAAGAAGGAAATTTTCGGCGTTGCACAATGAAGGGATGAACAATCGGGGCAATCCCCCCGTGGTTGCCCCAAAACCCTGTGGCACATCTTGTAGGGGTAATCCCCCCGTGGTTGCCCCAAAACCCTGTGGCACATCTTGTAGGGGTAATCCCCCCGTGGTTGCCCCAAAACCCTGTGGCACATCTTGTAGGGGTAATCCCCCC
>Ga0209812_10000388_pt1 | contig 41425 bp, 33 predicted proteins | sample JI71714BDNA_FD_187502 | JGI IMG/M metagenome (GOLD analysis project Ga0209812, IMG submission 187502) | Wastewater effluent complex algal communities from Wisconsin, to seasonally profile nutrient transformation and Carbon sequestration -... | ecosystem: Engineered > WWTP > Effluent > Algae...
CAGGAACACCGATCGAAAATCACGTTGGTGATTTATATAATATTCTAGACTGTGTCGAAGAAGGTATTCTAGGCCCTCGCGGACAGTTTGAACGTCAATTTGCTCATCCGATTGAGTCTGGCCAGTCCAGCAGTGCTTTTAATCTTAAAATGCTACTGGCGCCTGTAGTCACGCGTAGACGCAAAGCAGATGTTGAAAGCGAACTGCCGCCTAAGATTGAAAACGTCGTTCATTGCCAACTAAGCCCAGATCAAAAAGCCTTATATCGCCAATATGTTCACCAGTTTAGCGGTTCTTTAGTAAAAAGCTTATCTTTTGATGGTGCGAGTGATGGCCAGACCCATTTTACTTTATTGTCTGCCTTGACTAGATTGCGACAGATTTGCTGTCACCCTTCGTTAATTTTAGGTAAATCAGCCCAAAATCAAGTTTCAGGTAAACTCAAAGCAATTAGGGAGATTATGACTGAATGCCTGGAAATGGGACGCAAAATTATTGTCTATTCGCAGTTTTTAAAAATGCAAGAACATATTGTTGAAATTGCCCGTGACATCACTGGCCAAACTGTCTTGTGGTTACACGGCAGCACACAAAATCGAGATGAAATTGTTAAAGCTTTTCAAAGCGAACACGGCCCTAAAGTGATTGTCGTAAGCCTTAAAGCCGGTGGCACCGGTATTACACTAACTCAAGCCGACACGGTGATTTTTGCTGATCCGTGGTGGAACCCTGCCGTCGAAGATCAAGCAGTCGATCGTGCCCATCGAATCGGCCAAAAGAAAACTGTGCACGTAATTCGCCTCATTGCTGAAGACAGCATCGAGTGTGAAGTAGTTGCGCTCGCCCAAAAGAAACGCATAGCTGCCCAATCAGTGCTACATGAAGGTTTTAAAGACGCAGCCAATCTTACCCGTGATGAAGTACGTTGCTTATTGTTACGCGAAATCGACCGTGTGACACCGGCTCAAGAAGCGGAAGAAAGTTACGAAGACTAGGCAGCAAGCTAAATTAAAAACAAATTAAAGCTTCCTGCCTAGCTATAGCTTTACAATAAACTATCTACGCTAAAACTGAGCACGCCAAGGTTTTTAAGCAGCACTAGAAACACTACGAAGGCAAAAAAGCTAAGCCCCAAACTAAGCGCGATTTTTTTACCGGGAGCCCGATATGATACAGGGCCTTTTTGTGCCCGCAAGCGCCAGACAATAAGAATGGGAATAATGCCTAATATAATAGCCACTAAAGCGCCAGCATATTCTAAGAGAGCAATAAAACCACTTTCAAAGCCAATAATTAACAAAACTGGCGGTATAAAAGTTAAAATAAAAGCAAGCAAGCGCCTTTTATGTGAACCTTGAGCCCGCAGACCATCTTTTAAGAAATCAAACAAACCTTGGGCTACACCTAAAAACGAGGTCACAATAGCAAAGATCGAAAAACATCTGGCCAGTAAAGCAACCAAGTCACTATTGGTTTCCGTGCGCAGAAGTCTCGATAACGGCATACCAGTTTTAAAAGCATGAGCAAGACCAGCAGACCCTAGTACCGGCACTGAGCCTAAAATCGTCAGCTCCCAAAAGAAGTAAATTATCAGCGGTATAAAACTTCCATAGAATAAGCATATTTTTATTCTTTTAACATCTCGGTTTAAATAACCAACCAAAGTAGGAATAATAACATGGTAACCAAAGCTGGTTACCACCATAGAAAAAGACAGCAAAGAAAACGACCAGTTATTATACAGTAAATTACTCGTTTTAATATGCGGAATCAACCAAATAGTTACTACAGCATAAGATATAAACATGCCAAGCATAAGATATCTATTAAGACGGTCCACTATTGATAAGCCAAAATAAATAAATGGCGAAAAAATTATAAGTAAAGGTAAAATATCAAAAAACGCAGGGATCTCTAGGTGTAAAAATCCTTCAAGCGCATCAATCATAATACGGCCGCTGCCGCTTAAATAAGCTGCCACTAAAGAATAAAATAACAGCAAAAAAGTAAGCCAAGTAAATCCTGCCCCTACTTTACCCAAGGTTTTTCTAGCCATTGAAATAAAACTAACACCATTTTCAAAACGTAAACTTGCTTCAAGAATCAAACAGGCAGTCCAATACATGAAAAGCCAGCAAGCAACCATAATAATAAGGGTTCCCAATAAACCAAATAAACCGGTCATGATGGGCATAGCTAGCATAGCAGCACCAATACTTGTGCCAGCGATGAGCATCGTTCCACCAAAAACTTTTGAATCTAAATCACTTAACATTGACTTGATATCCTTTTATTGAAATAAGTCTAAGCTTTACAAGTTAGGAAATCACCTATGATCCCAAAAGGGGGTTTTATGAAGATAAGTCTGCCCAAACCAGGAAAATCGATACCAAACAGCGATTTATTAGTGGCTGCTACTTTTAAAATTAAAGCATCTGACAAAAAAAGTTCCGCCAAAAAGCCTGGCGCCCATGTTTTTGAAGCGTGCAAAACCATTAAAGAGCTAGATAAAAAAATTGCTGGTCATTTGATTAGCTCTGCTCTAAACGAGGGCTATACCGCAGATGAAGGTCAAGTATTTGTGACTTCTACTTTAGGTAACTCTGAAGCTAAAGCCGTAGCGTTTTTAGGTTTAGGTGATGCCCATAAGCAAAGCGTTGATCTTTTTCGTCGCTCAGGGGGCGATGCTTATAAGCTAGCCCAAAGAAAACGTGCTAAGAAACTGAGCTATCTTATACCTGAAAGCACTACCGTACCTGTATTTGATGTAATTCAGGCTGTCAGCGAAGGTATCAAACTCGCTGCTTATAATTTTAGCCGCTACCACACCAAAGATAAAAAAGAGAATTTTGTTAAAGAAATCGATTTATGTCTAAATAAAGACCCCAGTTCAGAGCAAAAGCTAGCGCTGATCCATGCAACAGAGATAGCACACGGCGTATGCCTGGCACGTGATTTAATTAATGAAGGTCCCATGGAGCTTAATCCAGAGCGTTTTGCTCAACATGCTACTAAAACAGCTAAAGAATGCGGACTTGAGATCGATATTTTAGATGAAAAAAAACTCAAAAAAGAACGAATGGCTTTAATGCTAGCAGTAGGTAGTGCTGCCCAAAACATCTCCCCGCCTCGCTTGATTCGCATTAGTTATAAATCTAAAAAACCGAGCAAAAGAACCATAGCCCTGGTAGGTAAAGGGGTGACCTTTGATTCTGGCGGCCTTGATATAAAAGCTGCTGACAACATGCTCGATATGAAAGTTGACATGTCCGGCGCAGCTGCAGTGCTTGGCACCATGCATGCCATCGCCAAACTTGCTCCCAACGTGAATGTGGTAGGTTACTTAGGATGCGTAGAAAATGGCATTGGTCCTCACGCTTATCACCCTGGTGATATCTTAATTTCCCGTAAGGGTCTTAGTGTTGAAATCGGCAATACTGATGCCGAAGGCCGCTTAGTCCTAGCCGATACCATTGATTACGCCCAAGAACGAGATAGACCTGATACCTTAATTGACATAGCAACACTGACCGGTGCTTGCATGGTAGCTCTGGGTACTAAAACCGCTGGTATTTTTTCTAATGACGACGATTTATGTACTGCTATCTGCCAATCAGGTAAAAGCGTAGGTGAGTCATTTTGGCGCCTCCCCCTATTACCAGAAATGCGCGACATCATTAAATCACCTATTGCAGACATCAAAAATATCGGTGAACGCTGGGGCGGAGCAATCAGCGCAGCAGTGTTCTTGGAGGAGTTTATTCATCCCGATGTGAAATGGGCCCACCTAGATATCGCTGGTCCCGCTACTAACAGCAAGAATCATAGCTACCTGCCGACTGGTGGCACCGGTTTTGCGATTAGGACTCTAGTAAATTATATTATGGGTCAAAAGTAAGACCACAAGGCCGAGGTTAGACCTCGGCCTCTTTTCGAAGACAAGAGCGTTCAAAGAAAAAAGTACCTAAGGGTATCACTGCTGCCAGATAAGCCAATATATGCTTCTTAGCTGGCCATGATTGGTCAATTGCTAAATACGAAGCACAGGCACAATAAGCCAAAAAGAGCAGCCCATGGATAGGACCAAGCAACTTTACTCCAATCGGCATAGCTGCATAGTATTTTATAGGCATGGCCAAAAAGAGCAGCAGCAAAAATGACACACCTTCCAGGCGACCCATAATTTTAAGGTATTTTTCCATAAAAAACTCCCGCTTCTTATCTGATTTTCATCTAATGCAAGTAGCATGGCGGATATATAAGCTAAATAAAAGCCCGATCGATAATTGTTTTACCAAGAGTTTCCCTCCCTGTGACCAGGTTCAGCCGATTGTGACTGCGAATCTACTGACACCAAAGATGGCGTTTCTTCCCGAACTGCACAGAGCCTAGCAAGTGAAACTAACTTGGTTTTAACAAAACCCTTATGCCTAAAAAGCTTTGCCGACATGAGAACACCTCGTTTTAAAAGCCCAGAGATAATCCGCCCAACAGCGCTTTCAGAAATGCTGCTGCCTTCTCATTGGATCAAGCAGATATTCTTGCTGCATAGGGGCTCCTTTTTTAGTTCTACAATTCTAAAATAGAGTCCCTTTCTATTTATCGCAAAAATCTCACTTCTGTTTGAACCTAGTCATCAGTCAGTCAGTCACCAGGTAAATATCAGCCTTTCTTCTTGGCATGAGGGTGGGCCTGGTCATACTGGCGCATGAGAGAGCTTAAATCCACTTCAGTGTAACGCTCGGTTGTAGAAATGGTTGCGTGACCCAAAAGCTCTTGAATAGCTCGTAAATCTGCGCCACTTTCCAACATATGAGTAGCATAGGCATGGCGTAAACGGTGAGGGTGAAGACTTTTTGCTATATCAAGCTCATGACCTAAGCGACTCAAAATACTACGCACAACCCGCACATGAATGCGCTCGCCACGCTCGCCAACAAACAGGGCTGGGTTATCAATATTTTTTACTAGATGCGGGCGAAAGAGACTAATCCAGCGTTTGAGCAAGGCGATACACAGCTGATGCATAGGCACAATGCGTTCTTTTTGGCCTTTGCCTAAGACCCGAGCGAGACCTTGTTTTAGATCAAGATGAGCAAGATCAAGACCTACTAGCTCTGACACCCTCATGCCACTCGCATATAATAATTCGCACATAGCCTGGTTACGTACAGCAATAGGATCGGCGCCCGGTGCTAAATCGCAGAGCGAAAAAGCTTCTTCTACACTAACCGGCTTAGGCAATGGCTTGGTAATTTTAGGATTTTCGATCAAATCGGCTGGTGAGGCTTTGATATGACCTAGGCGCACCATAAACTTCAAAAAACTTCTCAAAGCACTAAGCCTTCTGGCAATACTTACGTTTTTATAGCGATCATGACAAAAAGCTAAATACTCGCGCAAGTGATAGTGATTAAGCACCAAGAGCGGATCATCAATAGCAATTTTGCTCTTAAGCCAGAATAAAAAATGCTCCAAATCAGCCCGATAGGCCGATACTGTATGCTCAGATAAACGTCGCTCACAAGCTAAATGGTCTAAGAATCGCCTCAGTTCAGTGTTCATAAACTTCCAGCAGCAAAGTTTCTAATGGCCTCTATACCGCGATCATAAAGTGCTTGACGCTTAAGAGCTCGCCCGGCTGATCGTTTAATTTCAGCCATCGGCGGCATCATGGCCCAGGTGATATTAGATGGCACATATGAATCGGTTGCTCGGGCCCGATGGTGACCTAATACGTGTCCATATAAAGCCCCCAAAGCTGACTCTGCTGGGAACTTTATCAATGAGTTGTTAAGAAAAGCGCGTAAAAGACAGGAAACGACTAAACCCATAGCCATCGATTCTACATAGCCTTCAACACCACTTATTTGGCCGGCAAGAAAAATATTAGAGGCTTGGCCAGAGGAGTCTTTTAGCCGCAAATACTCATCAAGCACAACAGGACCGTTCACGTAAGTATTGCGATGGATAGAGCCAAACCTCATGAATTGTGCCTCTTTCAAGGCAGGAATAAGCTTAAAAGCTGCTTGCTGTTCAGATATAGTCATCCGGGTTTGGCAGCCGACCATATTGTAACTCTGGCCATATTTATCTTCTTTGCGCAGCTGAATCACAGCATAGGGACGTTCATTCGTATGCGGATCGTAAAGACCAACCGGCTTCAAGGGTCCAAAGCGCAAGGTGTCAATACCACGCTCAGCCATTACCTCAAGCGGCAAACAACCTTCAAAATAATGGGCTTTTTCAAACTCATGCATTTTAGCTCGCGACGAGTTAATCATGTGGCCAACTAAGGCTTCATAGGTATTCTTATCCATGGGGCAATTAATATAATCGCCCTGCTCTTCTCCCTCGTGCCAGCGAGATTGCAAAAAAGCCTTTGACATATCGATAGTGCCTGTTTCAATGATAGGCGCAATGGCATCATAGAAAGCCAATTGCTCCTGGCCAATAAATTTCACCAAATCTTCAGCCAAAGCATCGCTAGTGAGGGGTCCGGTAGCTATTACTGTTAGTATCGTATCACATGGCAGCTTAAGTACTTCTTCACGGATAATGCTGATATTGGGGTGAGCGAGCAAAGCAGATTCAACTAAATGCGAAAAAACTTCACGATCAACAGCCCAAGCATCACCAGCCGCTACTCTGGCATCACGGGCCAGCCTCATTAAAAAACCATTAAGTAAGAGCATTTCATCTTTTAATAAAGCAACCGCATTGGTGGTCTTGGTTGAACGAAATGAGTTTGAGCACACGAGCTCACACAAGCCATCAAGCTTTTGAGCCGGTGTTTTTTTATGCGGCTTCATATCGTACAAATCAACATGAATACCTGATTCGGCTAATTGTAAAGCGCACTCAGAACCAGCAAGCCCTGCACCAATCACTCTAACTTTGTTCATAGACAATGACCTGCCTAGTTTGTTCCATCAGTTCTCGCATCTTAACTGAACTGATCGAGTTGGCTGCTTTTTCATAATAAGCGCTAAACATGCCAATATCAAAACAACCCTCAGCGATCAGACGCTTGTCAAGAATTTTCAGCGGTGGCGATTTCAGATCCCACACTAAACCGAGAACAGAAAGCGCTTTTAAGACATAAAAACTGATATCGATTTCCCACCAGCGAAAACCTTGGCGAACACTAGCCTGAAAATGGTGGTGATTATTATGCCAACCCTCACCTAAAGTGATCAAGGCTAAAATCATCGAGTTACGCGAGGTATCAGTGGTCGCATAGCGGCGTTTGCCCATAACATGAGCAAGGGAATTAATAACAAAAACCCCATGGTAGAGCAAAACCGTCGACAAGCAGCCTGCGACCAAAAAACTGGACCAACCGCCTAAGCAGGCAAGCAAAGCTAAACCGATTAGTGGCGCTAGCAAATAATAACGATCCAAAAAACGAAGCTCAGGATATTTGGCAAAATCACTAATTTTATCGTAAAGCGGCTCATCATACTTAGAGCATAAAATCCAGCCTACATGGCTCCACCAAAAACCTTTTTTAGGTGAGTGCACATCTTGATCGGTGTCAGAATATTTATGATGCATGCGGTGGTGAGATGCCCACCATAAAGGTCCTTTCTGGATAGCCAGCGTACCACCTAAGGCCATAATAAACTGGTTTATTCGGCCCATTTTATATGATCGATGGGCAAAATATCGATGATAGCCAGCAGTCACAAAAAACATTCGCACAAAATAGAATAAAAAACATAAAAAAATATCAAGAACTGAAACGTCAATAAAAAATATAGCAAACACTGAAATATGCAGCAAAATAAAAGGAAACGACTTCTTCCAGGCGATGTTCTCATCAGCCCTCTCTAGCGATGCTTGAGGCATAGTCTTCCACCGTTGTTAAGCAAACTGCTCAAGCTATATCAGCTATTAATCAACACACAATGCAGCGCTTTTTGCGCTCTTTTTAAGAGTCACAAACTGCCCTTGAGTAGCGGCATCAAGCAGCCATTCAAGTGGGCCATAGCGAAAATAACTCAGCCACCAAGAACTAAACATGAGTGATATCAACATCAGCCCTAATAAGATGGGCGCCTGGGCAAAGGGGCCGATTTGGCCATATAAACCCAGACCATAACCATAAAAGATCAGGCTTAATGCGAGGTTGTGGAAAATATAATTGGTGAGCCACATGCGACCAACTGCAGAAAAGTGATGAAAAAACCTCCTAAAAAATGGCTGGTAAGCCAGAAAAATAATCGAGCAGGCATAAAAATTTGCCCGGGCTAGGCCCTCAAGCACTACAAGAGCTTGACCAATAATCACAAAACTATCAGCAATAATGCCCATCATGAAGCTGAGGCTTAAACTGATAAGTGCGATTCTTTGAGCAAAATGATAATCCTCACAAAGGCGGCGAAAGACTCCGCTCACATAGGTCCAATAGCCAAGTAAAAGGCACATGTAGAGCTGCACATAGAACACGGCGAAGTCAACTATTTGAAAAGCGTCGAGCTTATAAAATATGCCCGGCAAATAAGCCCCCAGAAAATCTTTCCCACGCTGAGCGCTAATATCAACAAAATTACCGCTCTGATAAATCATCATGGCTTTAGCCATACCAACCATAGGCTGAAAGTTATGTAGATGATAAAAAAGCCATGACAAAACTAGCGCTACCACCATGCTAAAAAATAGCGTCAGCAAAACCAACTTAGGCGACCGCTGATAGAAAATAACGAGACTAATCCCAAGCAAGGCAAACACCACTAAAGTATCACCCCAAAAAATTAGATAGAGATGAATAAGACCAATCATCAATAAAGCAGCCATAAATTTGATTAAAAGTTTTGGTTTATTGTGCATGCGCATGGCAATTGATAAACCAAAAATACCTGCCAACATTGGGTAAAAACTTTTGACGGCGAGAGCAAAAATCAATCGAGAATACCACACATCAAACTTGGTATTTTGAAAGGCAAAATCAATACTATCTTGAATAGCTGGGCTATTAAGCGTAGGCCCATTTACCAGCAAATAGCCTAAAATAGCTATGCCCAATACAATATCGAGACTGAGCAATTGACTCTTAAGGTCAAAGTTTAACGAGGTTTGATCAACAATATGGGATGTTGGTCGCATTATCGAGCCCAGGTTAGGTCTTGCTTTTATTGATAGAACTCAAAATACTTATTTGGCTTAATATTTTTTTCCCGCTAAAAACTAAAATAGGTAGCCAGATACATCGCCAAAGATACCAGCGGAAAAAAACTAACTTTTGCCCATAAGCCATCCCGAGCAATAAGCCAGCTATCATTTGACTGACTTGCTTTATCTATAATAAAAGCAATGATCACGGAAAAAACTATCGCAGCATAAGTAATTATATATAAATATTCTATATACATAATTGATTCAGAAGTAACTTGAGTTCTAAGTTGAATATGAGAAAGAACAACAATAAACAACAAAAAAGCAGAGAAATTAAGCAGGCTCAATAAATTATAACCAAGAAAAGATATGCGATCCTCTCTCGTAACAATCAAAAGCATGCCAAAAAACATAAGAATAATTACGGTAAAAAGAGGTAAAAAATATATTATCGAAGAATTGATAACGTTTCGCTTTAAAACAACATTGTAATATAGTTCAGGAAAATTCTTTTTACCGATATAGTTTTTTACACCAAAATCAGTATCGTAGTTACTTTTATTAAAATTAAAAAACGTTTCAACAATAGTATAGCCAGATAAAACTATCTCTGGATCGAGGCCAAATTTATCACTAGCAGTAGTTGAATCATAAGCAGCTAAGTCAGGAGTCAGAACTACGTTTTTATCAAATTCGCTATGCCACATTCTCAGCCAAACTACTTTGTTATCCATCGGAAAATCGAAATAATCAAAATTTTGAATAAACTGGCCCTCAAAATACCATCCGATCGTAAGAATGCCATCCTCCATTCTTCGGTAAGTTTCCGTCAATAAAACCTCAATTGCCTCAGGAAAAATTATTTCTTTCTTTTCTAAGTGGGCAGCATTTTTATCATATTTTTGCCACACATAACCAGAAACATGAACATTGTTAGAATTAACGAAATACATAGACTCGATAAATAAACCACTTGGTACTAAAACTAAAGCTTCAGGCCTATGGTCATTGTTAGCCCACTTGTTTGCCAAATAAGTTTTAATCTCATCATGCTTGCTAAGCTGACTAGGGTCTGGCTCATATTGATTACTCCAGTCATAAATTATTAAACCAGTTGCAACAATAAACAACACTGAAATACTACCAGAAACAGTCCACAATATGACGCTTAATTTAGACATATTAAACCCTCTTATTTTGCTGACTATTAAAAACTAAAATAGGTGGCGAGGAAAGAAGATAATGCCACTAAAGGTAAGAAGGTTAATTTTACCCATAGACCATCATGTGCAGCGATTTTAGAGTTTGGATGCTTGCCTGATTTATCAATCAAAAAAGCAACTATTATAATATAAACGATAGCGCCATAAACAATCATATAAATATACTCAAGATACATTATTTTCTCTGAAGTAACCTGAGAACGAAGCTGGGTATGAGACAAAACAACAACAAATAATAAAAAAGCAGCAAGGGTTAAAAGATTCATTAAATTATAGCCAAGAAAAATCAAACGACCAGACACTATCGTCATCAATAACACACTAAAAAACATCATAATTATAGCGGTCATAATAGGTAAAAAATAAACAATTGCAGAGTTGACCATGTTTCGCTTTAAAACCACATTATAATAAAGTTCAGGAAATCCTTTTTCTCCAATATAATTTTTCACACCAAAATTGGTATCATAGTTACTTTTTTTGTAATTAAAAAACGTCTCAAGAATAGTATAACCAGATAATACTATCTCTGGATCAATGCCAAATTTTTTAGTAGAGATAGTTGAGTCATAAGCAGATAAATCTGGTGTAAGGATTACATTTTTATCAAAATCAGCATGCCACATCCTCAGCCAGGCAACTTTATTATCCATAGGAAAATCAAAATAATCAAAGTTTTGTATAAACTGACCTTCAAAATGCCAACCAATTGTCAATACATCATCAACCATTCTACGGTAAGTTTCAACTAATTTAATTTCAACACCTTCAGGAAAAATAATATTTTTGTTTTCAATATGCATGCTATTTTTATCATATTTTTGCCAGACAAAACCACTTATATGGACATTGTATGAACTTATAAAATAAAGCGATTTAACAAACAAACCAGTAGGAACTAAAATATCTGGGTCCTTTACATACTTATTAATATGCCAATTTTCTTCAAGATAGTCATATATTTCTTTTTGCTTAGTAAGCTGAGTTGGATCAGGGGTATATGAAGCAGAAAAATTGTAAATAATAGCACCGGAAGCAATAAAAAAAGCTACAGAAACAAAAAATGAAAGACACCATAAGATAAGAGTTTTTTTCATAAAAAGTTTCTTAGTTTTTAAGGTTTGCTATACATAGCTTCATATTTTATCCTATCTATGTCAATAATTTGATGTTCAATAGGCCCGATTGACACGCATAACTCTTATGCTAGCTGCTTAGCCAATGACAAACTTACGATATCTCTATTTTCTCTTCGAACCGCTCGCCCCTTAGGGCTGAGAAATAATAATCACATCTCTATGATTTATATTTTTGCTCATCGATATTTAGAGGGAACATTTCGTGTCTAACACTAAAAAAATGACCTGGGTCAGAGAATCTGGTTTTATTTTCGCAATGATCGGTTCTGCGGTTGGATTTGGTAATATTTTAGCTTTTAGTGGGCAGTGCTACAGAAATGGTGGTGGAGCTTTTCTTATCCCATATCTGGCAGCCATTATTATCATCGGCCTACCCATGCTTCTGCTAGAAGGGATTATTGGCAAAAAATATGGCCTTCCTATTACTGGAGCTTATGGGCGAGTTTTACCTAAGACATGGAAGATCTTTGGTTGGATTGCTGCTCTTTCTTGTTTAACCATTGGATCATTTTATTCAGTTTTAACCAGCTGGTCGGTAGCATACACCTACTTTTCAGCCACGAACCAAATTGCCTCAGACAGTGCTCATTTTTTTCAAGTAGACTTTTTACGTGATTCTGGCAACCTGCTTGATTTTGGTGGTATTTCTTGGGTGATTTTTGTCTCGACCATACTCGTAGCTTTATTTACCTGGTTAGTCACTGCTAAAAACATCGGCGATGGGGTGGAAAAAGTTTGTGCTATTTTTATGCCCCTTTTATTTCTATTAGTTAGCTTATTTTCAATCGTGGTCTGCTTCTTACCTGGTGCCTTTGATGGCTTTTATTATTACCTAGCTCCTGATTTTTCTAAGCTGGCTGACTTTCGCCTCTGGCGGGATGTCTTTGGTCAAGTATTTTTCACCTACTCCTTAGGCATTGGCATTGTGGTTGGCTATGCAAGACATACCAAACCTGAAACCAATTTAAAACGCGCCATGGTCTATGTGGCAGTAGGCGATGTCGTTATTTCAGTAATAGCAGGCTTTGCTCTTTTTGGCTGCGTAGGTTTTATGAGTCGTATGACGGGCACTGCATTTCATGACATTATTAAGTCTAATGGAACTTTTGAAATGGGTTTCATCGTATTTCCGCAAATTTTACAAGTTTTTGCCGCCTGGCTAAGACCTATTATTGGCACTCTCTTTTTCTTCTGTGTCTTTATTGCCGGAATCACCGGTGTATTTTCGATCGTAGAGTCGGTAGCTGGCAATTTTGAAGTCGAGTTTAAGCTCAGTCGCAAAAAAGCGGTTGGCATCAGTATTATCCTGATGTTAGGCCTATCGGTATTTTTTTGTATGGGCAACGCCACCCATTTACTCGGCGCTTTGGGACCAATGGTCTTGGGCTATACCTTCTTAATTGGCGGTATCGCTCAAATTATTGCTTTTAGCTATCTCGACAACAGCCTAAGACTAGAGAGCGTATTTTTAAACCGAAAAGGGCAAACTAGTTGGCTGTTCTACTGCGCTAAATATGTTGGTTTACCCTTCTTAGTTGTCAGCTTATTAGGAGCACTATGGGAAGAAAGCCAGGAAGTTTTAGGAGCAGTCCATCTTATTCGCTGGGCTTGGTTTATGTTGGTATTAATCTTGTCATTTTACTTAACTTATCGACCACATAGATTAACGAGTAATACCCCTTCTGCTCACGATCGTTGCAATATCCGGGACAATGCTCGCTAGAACATCGCAACTATCAAGTGAGCAGTTGCAAACTGGGTTGCCGCTGCCATCGACTGTACAAACACAGCGAAACTTACATTCTTCCAAATGTGCCTGGAGCTTGCCTTCACACTGGCAAATGCATTCGTTGTCACAATCGAAACTACAGTCAGACTGACCGACAACTCCAGTAGAACCACAGCCACCATTACAACGGCTGTTGGCGCAATTGCATTTACAGGTCTCAGCAATACCGCCAATTTTTTGGTCGACCGCCGGGGTAAGACAGTCAGAGATATTATATCGGCAATCTGGGTTACAAATCACTGCACCACTAATGCCTCCTAAAGTATTACACTGCGGGTCGGTAATCGCTTGCCCATCGCAATCTTCAGCCGTTCCATTGATAATACCATCACCACAAAAACCTTCTTTTATTACTCGGGGAGTTCCGCCCAAGCTCGATAAAGTCCCTCCTGTCGCTGGTGGAATCTGGGCGGTACTCGTTGGTATAGTGTTTTCACTAGCTGAAATACTTGCTAAATACTGCCTTAATTTTTCTTCTTCAGACATCGGTGTACATGATATCAAAAAACCATAGATAAGCACTAAAGCTATTTTAAAAATAACTCGTGTTAATATCAGCATACTGATCACCAAGCTTAGGATAAGCATATATAATATATTTTTTTATGGCCTAATTAGTCAAATTTTCGCGTTTTCTCTCACGTCTTGACAGGCTCTCTACAGCAGTTAATCTAGTATCATGCAATTCTTATTGAGCACTCTTCATCATCATCATGCGAGCTTTTCGCCGGGTGTTGGTGTGCGCTAAGTTTTGATTATTGCACAGATAATATACCGGCCAGGGAGCCGGTATTTTTTTTTGCTGGCCCTTAGCCCGAACCTGGAGTTTTCATGGAATCAATAGTTTCAAGCCTATTCTTGGCATTAACGGGTATTGTATACCTTGCTGTAGCCTGGTGGGCTTCTCGCGGCGTTAGTTCACAAACAGACTATGTCTTAGGCAATCGTAGTTTTAATACTTTTAGCATCAGTCTTACCCTGATAGCCACCCAGCTTGGTGCTGGCATGATCTTTGGCACAGCGGCCGAGTCTTATCACAAAGGGTTTTCAGGACTCGCTTATATTTTAGGTATGGCTGCGGGTTTAATTATTTTGGGTTTAGGGGTTGGTGCACGATTGCGCTCGCTTAATATCAGCACCACGGCTGAACTGTTTGAAACTAAGTATAATTCTGCCAATCTAAGAAAAGTGGCCTCAGTCATTTCAATCTTAACCATGGGAGGAATTTTAGCCGCTCAAATTGTTGCTTCAAAGCAACTCTTTTCCTCGCTCTTTGATCTTAGCTCTTGGTGGCTGATCGCTTTTTGGTTGCTTATTATTGGCTACACTATGTTTGGTGGCATTAAGGCAGTTATTGCCACTGATATTTTGCAAGTCTTGTTAATCGTCGCAGTTTTTTCGGTCGTACTCTTTATGGTCATACCAGCACGAGATATACCCGCGGTGTTGGCCAATAGCACTCAGGGCAAGCTACTTCCCCTGTTTTCTGAGGGCTTTTTTGCCGCACTGATTGCTCCGGTCTTATTTTCATTGATCGAGCAAGATCTAGCTCAACGATTTTTTGCCGCTAAAAACCAACGGGTAGCAACTATCTCAGCCTTAATTGCTGCGGCTTTCTTGCTGGTGTTTGCTGCCATCCCTATGCTGCTTGGTATCTACGCCAACATGATCGGTATCAGCTTTAGCGCTGGCCAATCACCCTTAGTGCTACTTTTACAAGCGAGATTGCCAGGATTTGCTATGACCTCAGTCGCTTGCGCACTACTGGCTGCTATTTGCTCTACGGCTGATTCTTTGCTTGGCGCCGCTAGCTCAAACTTAATCGCTGATTTTGGCACCATTAACCAACGCTATGCTTTATGGGTATCACGCCTAATTACTTTCTTACTCGGTGTACTAGCCCTCTTGGTCGCCTGGAATTTTGATAATGTCATTGGCGTTATTATTAAGAGCTATGAGATTTCGATCAGCGCTCTCTTCATCCCCCTAATCATCGCCATGTACAGCAAAAATCCATCACCATTAGGGGCCAAGCTCTCAGTCTGCGGTGGCTTTTTGAGCTTTTTGGCGGCAAGCTCACTAGCAAACAGCTGGCCACCAACCGCCCTTGCGCTCTTAGTATCAGCTCTGGCTTTCTGGGCAGGAACTATAATAGAACGCCGTTAAGATAACTTATTTTTATCGCCGGCTGTCACAACCGAAAACTGGGCACTTTGCCACCATTTCTGTACGGCATTTTTTATGTCGAATAGACTCAGTTGGTTGATTGAGGCAAATAAATGCTCGCGCCAGTTAAAATTACGAGCTATCTCAAGATCGGCCGCCAAGGTATTAACCAGATAGCCATCGTTAGCGAGATTATTACTAAAACTAAGCCACATGCTCGCTCGAGCATGGTTAAGTTCCTGCTCCTCAACACCTTGTTCAACAAAGCGTAGCCATTCTTCAGTGATAGCTCGCTGTGCACGCTTAACGCTTGCGGGAGCAGCCATCGCATAGATATTAAGTGATGCGCACTCATCATGGCGACCTACTTCAAGCCAAGATCCGGCACCGTAAGAAATGCCTTCTTTTTCACGAATTCTACTCATTAGGCGTGAGTTCATGTTTTCACCAAACATATAATTGGCAATTTTTAAGGCAGCATAATCAGCATGGTCATCGCGCATAGGAAAGTTATAGGCCATAGCAATAATCGCCATTTCTTTATCTGGAGTATGAAAAACAAAATTACCGACTGTATTTTTAATATGCGGCCGTTTTACTCGTTGATAATCAACCTTGGCTTGGCCAGCAAAAAGCTCAGGCAATACGCACCACAGCTTTTCACCATCAGCATCACCCACCATAGCTATAGATAAATTCTGCCATGAAAATACTTGCTTATACGCATCCTCTATTTTATCCACAGACAAAACTTTAAGCGCTTCTATGCGTTCATCAAAACTCGGCACATAGAGCATAGTCTCTTTAGGCCAAGGGCTTTTTAGGCGCTCTAGCTCATGAAAACCCAAACGTTGCGGGTCACTTTTTATTTCTTCGTAATCATCAATTTCTCGTTGTTTAACAATCAAAAACTCTTCAGGTTTAAAGGCCGGTTTCTTAACTAAGTCAGCCAATAACTCTAAGCTTTGGTCAATATATTGACACTCACTCTTAATCGATGCCGTCATCATACCGGCATGACCAGAGAGATCGAGAGTTGACATCAGAGCATCAAGTTTATCTCGTACTGCTTGGTAATCAAGCTTACTTGTTCCCCGCCATAACATAGTCGGCAGCATGCATAACTCTTCTTGCCAAGGTCTTAGTGCTTGATCGTAGCCATAGCGAAAAATGGCCTGTGCACGCACAGACTGACCGCGAGTTTTTTTAGGCAAATAGGCGATTTTATAATCTGGCGGTTTAGCTAAGCGTCTAACCAAGCCTTCAATATTTTTGATGCTGGCCTCAAAGGCCTCGCCTGCCACTAAAGAATGATCTTCGGCCAACTGCCCCACCACCTGCTCAATTGATTTAACATGGTTGATCAGCACACGATGGGACTGATCCGATGGTATAAATACCCCGCTCGTACGGTTTGAACGTAGAAAATATTTAGCAGCTACTCGTTTGACATCAGCCAAACTCACACGGTTGATTTGATCTTTATGCCAGAAAAACAGTCGCCAATCGCCGCAGGCGATCGCCTCGCTAAGCTTAAGCGCCATGTCTTTGCTGTTGGACATCGCTAATTTAAAGCGCTTAAGCTGACGGGCCTTAATACGCTTTACTTGCTGTTCATCGATACTTTCAATGGCCGTCTTCTCGATCAGATTTAACAAGACATCGCGCAGCTTAAGTGCTTGATGATCGTCAGTTGGCCGACTAAAAATTAAGGCCATACCAGGATCACATAAAGAATAGACCATAGAAAACAGCTCAGAGCAGTGGCCCGATTCGATCAGTTCTTTATATAGATGCCCACCTGGCTCATCAGTAATAATATCAACAAAGACTTTAAGAGCAGCAGAGTCTTCATGGGCAGCAGCAGGAATATGATAAGCAGCAGCCACACATGATTTATCACCAGCACGCTCAAGCACTACCTCACGCGGACCTTCTTGAGCCGGCTCTTCAGTATAAGTCTGGTCAAGCAGGCGATGAGGGCGCGGAATACTGGCAAAATATGTATTGATTAAACTAATCGCTCCATCAGCTTTAAATTGGCCTGCTACTAACAGCACCGCATTATCAGGCTGATAATAAAATTCATAAAACTTCCGCAAAGTAAGAGCCGGCACACGCTCAATATCAGAGCGATTGCCAATCGTAGTCTTGCCGTAGTTATGCCATAAATAGGCTGAAGACATCATCTGATCATGCAGCACGTGCACCGGGTTATTCTCGCCCATTTCAAATTCATTGCGCACTACAGTCATTTCAGCATCTAAATCTTCCTGTAAAATCAGACTATTGATCATACGGTCAGCCTCAAGCTTGAGGGCAAACTGAAGATTTTCACGCGTAGGCGTCAGCGTCTCAAAATAATTAGTGCGGTCATACCAGGTTGTCGCATTAAATTGGGCCCCACGATCCTGCAGCGCTCCCTTAACATCCCGCAGCTCCTTAGTGCCACGAAACAGCATATGCTCAAGCAGATGCGCCATCCCAGCTTCCCCACGCCCTTCATGGCGTGAACCAACCAAATAGGTCAGATTAACCGTCACGTTAGCCTGCGACTGGTCCTCAAATAACAGCACCTCTAAGCCGTTATCTAAACTATAATGCTGAATATTCTGAAAATTGCGCACAAAACTAAAACCAGGGGGCAACTGAGTCATGACGGCCTCTTATCACAAGTGTCTTTTAAGCCTAGCAGACTGATGGGTTTTGTTAAGGTACGATTAACTGAGATGAGCATAGTTTCACACAACGAATTTTGTAAAATTTTCATGCCTAGAACCTGGCATTTTTCAATACTGAGACCATATAAGCTCTTGCAGCTGGTGCTTGTATTTCTCATCAAATGTTGAATGAAATACTACTGAATCAGGTGCAAGTTTAAGCTCAGCACAGATTTTGTTATATATTGGCTTGCGCGATGAAACAGATATTTTATCGCATTTAGTTAAGACAAAATGAAAGCCTAAGCCGCGAGTTTGGCCGATCTTAACGATTTGCCGCTCACGTTCGTCTGGGTCTCGCCTGATGTCGAGCAATAAAAAAATATGTTTGAGTGCGTGGCGCTGTTCAAGATAACTAAAAATCAACTGCTCACACTCGAGGGCTTCGGTTTTAGACATCAGGGCAAAACCAAAACCAGGTAAATCAACCACAGTGATCTTTTTTTGTACGATATCGTTGCTCATCACTAAATCATAGACGACAGCATGACGAGTACGACCGGGCATCTTTGAGACCCGGGCCAGATCTTTTTTATGGCACACGGCATTGATCAACGATGACTTGCCAACATTAGAACGACCAACGAAAGCAATTTCGCCATTAAGCTCTTGCATCATTGATAGCTTAGGCACCGAATACACAAACTGACTGCTCAAAACTTTAATATCCACGACTACCCTCGCCTAGCTATTACCATAAGTATGCAATCCATCGGCAAAGAGTCCCAGATTCACACCGAGAAAACCGATTATTATGACAAAAAAGCCCAAAACTCCAATCAGCGAGCTCACTGGTCCAGCAAGACCAGAGGTTCGACGGGCATGAAGATAGATGGCATAGGTGATCCAAATGGCCAAAGCGCCGGTCTCTTTAGGATCCCAAGCCCAGTAACGCCCCCAAGCATAATGGGCCCACAAGGCTCCAGTTATTAAAACAATTGACATGAGAAAAAACGCTAATGAAATCGCTTTATAAGCTGAGTTTTCTAAAACATTGACAGCTGGCAATCGATCACTAATAAAGCTTGGTTTAAATAAAAATAGCAATACTAACATCTCGATTAAAACTAACAATATCAATAAGCCTAAACTCCAAGTATGCGATTTAAAGCTAATAAAATATCCTGTAGCTGGAGCTAAATGATGAGCAACTGAGCTGTCAACGCTAATCGGGCTATGGCGAAGATCGTGGGTAAGCACGCTAAGCAAGATGACAATAATTAATAAAAAATTAACGGTAAAAATCTCTCGAATATATTTGCTCAACACACCACGAAAGAGCAATAAACCACCTAAGATATGAGTCAAAACCGCTATCAGCATTGGCCAACCAAGCCCAGGCATCGGCACCAAAAACGACGCACCTTTATCTTTGGCCATATCCAGCACATTGACCACGCCTTCTCCGGCGATGGCGAGCAATTTCACAAAATAAGCCTGCTCGCTAAACAGTCTCGGGCCTCCACCAAGGGCAAACAGCAACACCCCCATCAGCACCAAGGCAAAACCGGCAATTTTTCCGCGATTAACCCGCTCTTGATCTTTCATTAAAGCCAGCCAACACATGACAGCTGCCAGCGAGCCTGCCGCATAGGCAATGGAAGCAGAAATCACGTGAATCATGATCCACCAGCTCTTAAGTGCTGGCACTAAGGGTTTAATCGCCGCATCAGTCAAAGCAGCCATGCCAAGTGCCATTAAGGCCAAAATCATGCCCATGTGGCGTACCCAAGATAGACGCCAGCTAATCTCGGCAAAGAGGGTCACCATAATAATGCCCCAGCTCATATAAACCATGATTTCATAAAGATTTGACCAGGGCGGATGCTGAGTAAAAACGACAAACCATGACCAGCCAGTCAAAGTTTGGCCTACAGCAAGCTCCGCGGCACTAACTTCAAGCTGGCCTGCTTCCATCCACCGTAATACCATACCGCCGGTTTGCACCAAGAACGACAGCGCCACCAATAAAACACCAGCTTTCAAGATCAGTTTTTTGCTGTTAACTAAATGAGTGGCAAAAATCGCCAGGCTTGCAACATAGCCAGCCGTAGAAATATTATAAAGCGTAGTACTAAACATGGTTATTCTCGCTTGGCTTAAAACCTAAAGACTTTGAGCGTTTAACAAAATCATCACGAACAGCGGTCAAATTACGAAAACCCTGAGCAGCTACTGTCAGCCTAAATCCTGCTATAGAGGGCTCAATACGGCCAAAATACCTAACCGGCACAGTGAAAAAACATAAATATAGACCAACTAACAGGATCAAAAAACCCGAAAAAATTATTGAAATACCCGGCACATAACCGATGCTTAAACCAGTCGCAAACTGCTGGTCAACATCAGCTAACACAACGCTATAACTATCGTTTCTTACCGTGCGGTCAAATCCTGGGTAGCGGCGAAAAATATGAAAATAACTTGAAGCACCATCGGGACTTTTCTTGCCCACTCTTAAAGCTTGTCCTAAGCCGGCAAAATCATCAAACAGCTTCTCTGCCACCAAACGCTCACCCGAGGGCAGGACTAAGTCCTCCCCTAATCTCAGGCGGTAATTTTGATTAAAATTTTTGCCATCTGACACCTTAAGCTCAACTACTTTCTCAGAGTTAAGCGGTCGATAGCTTGATTGATAAAAAGTAAAGCCCGCATAACTAAGGGGCTGATTTACTCGCACCGTCTGACTAGCTACCCGATCAGCATGATCGGTACTAATAAATAAATCAGACTCAAATTCCATTGCACTATTATCAACAAAAGTACGTAGACGAAAATCATCACATCCTATATAAAAACCTAAATCATGAGTATAGTTGACGCCACCTGCACCCTTGGCCGTAATAAAACGCGTCTTGTGACCTTCTTCAATCACCACATGAGCATCTACTCCATTTTGCGTGGCATAAACCGATGAAAACATGATAATCAATAACGCAATATGAACAATATAAACACCAAAACGACCGCCAATTTGATGATCATAATAAAAATATTTAATATTACCGTAAGTAACTGGCTTAACTAAATACTTATTAAACTGACTAAGCTTGATTTTAGCCATATTTTCATCGCTAAGATCTAGATGGTGAACTAGATTTAGACCAGCCAAACGTCGGTCGGTTAAAAAAGGTCTCGGTCTTACTGCGTCAAAAAAAATTCTCGGCAAGCGTTCGATCGAGCAGGCAATCAAATTGGCGGCTAATAAAAAAATCGCCAACGAAAACCACCACGAATGAAAGGCATCATTGAGCTCAAAAAAGCTTAAAGTAAAACGGGCAAAACTTGAATCAGGCTGCCCACTCAAAAATTCTTCATAGCTTAAGGTCTGATCAAAAGACATCCCTAAAACAGCACCTAAAAAAATCACGCCCAACAGGATAAAAGTCAGTCTCAACGAAACAAATATGCGCCAACAAGCGTCAATCACTGCGTTTTCTCCTTAAGTGCATGGGGATTAATTAAAGCAGGCGACAGTAAATTTTTGCCTATTGCATGGCAATGCAGGCAATTTTCTGTCTCTGGTTTTTGCATAAATAACAGCTTAGATAAAACTGGATCTTTTTTAATGTGAACTGCAGCATAATATTGACCAGGTCCGTGACACGACTCACATTGCACACCCCTAAAGATCTTATCACTACTGTCAAATACGCCAGTAGCATGGCACGATAAACAACCAAGATCGGTTTTCTTATCGTCAGGTAAATGGTGAAAAGCCTTAGCATGAGGGCTTAGCACCCACTGCTGATAGTCTGCGCTATGACATGAACCACAATATTCAGCACCCATATAGGACTCGCGCTGGATGGGCCCTGGCACAAACAGTGCCAGGCTAAAAAAAGCCAAACCGAGCAGCAAAGCCGCAAAAGCTAGATTATTTACAAATAATTGTTGGCCGATATGTTTCATCTTAAACACTCTTGTTGGGGTTTAAGCCAATGTTAGTAATCGGTCTCACCGGCAGTATGGCGAGCGGCAAAAGTACTGTAGCAGCCATGCTGAGGAAAGCCAAGGTCCCCGTAATTGATGCAGACGATCTGGCTCGAGAAGTATGTAGGCCTGGATCACCTGCTCTAAAAAAAATTGTTTCTTACTTTGGCGAAAGCGTACTTAAAGCAGATCAATCACTCGACCGAACTAAACTTGCTGCTGTGGTATTTAGCAATCAAGAAGCCTTGCGTGAGCTGGAAAATATTGTACATCCATACATAGGTGAGTTATACCAAAAACTGTTGGCCGAGTACCGAACCCGCGGTACATCGGCAGTAGTTTATATGGCCCCACTGCTGTTTGAAAAGAATTTAGTTAAGCAAGTAGATAAAACTATTTTAATAACGGCTCCTAAAACCACATTAATAAAACGGGCTCAAACAAGAGACAATATGTCAAAAACTGATGCGAAAGCACGGCTACAAGCACAAATGAGCAATAAAGAGAAGAAAAAACTGGCCGATGAAGTCATAGAAAATAATGGCAGTTTAGATGATTTATTTTTGCAGCTAAAATTAACTTGGAAAAGATTATGCAACATGGATTTGAAGCATTAGGCACATGATTTTTTGTTAATTAAAATCACCAAACGATACTTTTTTGAACACTTTTAGATAAACTAAACCAAGACTGGGTCCGATGGGGTTTAAAGGATCTAGGGTTTTTTTTGATTGATAGAGAGATAATTTTCAGCGCCTTAGAAAAGACGTTGTCAGGAGTGCATGAGTGATACGTTATCTACCATACGAAGAACTACGTTGGCGCTTTGCGGACTTTTCGGGCGCACATACCATCATAGAACAACGACGTACTAAAAAAGTCGGACGTATCGGTGCTGTTGCCCAAGATCGCGCCCTTTCTGCTCTTGAACTGGGGCTTGGCATCAAGCAACGCGGTTACAATATCTTTGTCGTTGGCGCTAGTGGCACAGGGCGCACTTCAACCGTCGAAAAACTTCTCTCAGAGCGGGCCAAGAAAGAAGTTACCCCTGAAGACGTAGTGTTATTATATAATTTTGAAGATAAAGACCGACCACTCTCGGTAGTATTGCCGGCGTCTTTGGGTCCTAAGCTCAAGAAAAGCTACGAGCTCTTAATGGAGCGGGTCATTAGCCATCTGGAAAAAGCTTTTGAAGCTGACAGCTATATCTTAGCACGCCAGGTAATCCAGGAAGAATGTCGCACTAAGACTGATGATGCTTTAAAAGAAATCGAAAGCGAGGCTTTAGAAAACTCTTTTGTGCTTTCTCACACTGGAATGGCTATCACCCTCACTCCTGCTAATAAAAAAGGTGAGGCCCTTACTGAAGAAGAGTTCGATGAGCTGAGCGATAAAGAAAAGCAAAAACTTGAACAAAAAGCTGAAAAACTTGAAGCTCGCTTAGAAGAATCGATGCGCAAAGTACGTGTATATGAAAAAGAAAGTGAAGATGCCTTTGAAGGGCTTGAACGCGATACCGCTCGCCAAGCCATGGAAGGAATTTTCGAGGCTACTCGCCAAAGCTGGAAAAACCACAAACGCATTGTCAGTCATTTAAACGCTGTTGAAGAGGATATTTTAGGTAGAATTCGTCGTTTTATCCACGATGATAAATCAGGTCCTCAGGAAAATAACCAAGAACAAACAGCTCAGGGCCCTCTTAAACGAAAAATACTTGATGAAGATGATGAAAACGAATATGACGAACCATTATTCATTCGTTATCGCATTAATGTTTTGGTTAGCCATAATAAAGATGCCGGAGCACCGGTTGTCTTTGAAACGCACCCTACAGCCTCAAATATCATCGGCCGTATCGAACAACGTATGCGCGGCGGAGAGACCATTACTGATTTTACCCGTATTAGAGCTGGAGCTTTATATAAAGCCAACGGTGGCTTCTTGATTTTAGAAGCCCAAGAGCTCTTACGCGATCCTGGTGCCTGGGAAGGCCTAAAACGGGCTTTGAAAAATCGTGAAATAGAACTAGATGACCCAGGCGAGCCTGGTCGTATGGTATCGCTTGCTTCTTTACGGCCAGAGCCTGTACCGCTTAATCTCAAAGTATTGTTAATCGGTGCTCCAGATATTTATTATGCTCTTGCCCGTAACGACCCTGATTTTCAAACACTTTTTAAAGTCAAAGCTGACTTTGATCTAGAAGTAGAACGATCGGATGAAAATATTAGTCGCTACATTTATTTCCTAAACTCTCTTAGCCACGAAGAAGAACTCTTAAGAATGAGCCCTGAAGGTGCTGGCCGCATTGTTGAGCATGCCGTACGATTATCGGGAAGCAAGCTAAAAATCACTTGTCGTTTAGGAGAAATTGCTGATTTGCTCAGAGAAGCTAACTATTGGGCCAAAAAAGAGCGTGCCAAAAAAATTAGCCCTGAGCATGTACGAATCGCCCTCAAAGCTAAAGCTGAGCGAGAAGGTTTTGTCGAATCGCAAATCCTAGAAGAAGTAAGAAGCGGTAAGATTATTATTCATACTTCAGGTAAAGTTATTGGCCAAACTAATGCACTTACGGTGGTTGAAGTTGGTAACTATGAATTTGGTATTCCGTTACGAGTTACCTGCCAAACCGGCTGCGGCAAAGGTGAGATTATCGATATTGAACGTGAAGCTGAGCAAAGCGGGACTTTTCACTCTAAAGGTCGTTTAATTATTCGTGGTCTATTATCAGATCTTTTTGGTAAAGTTATTCCTTTTGCTTTTCATGCAACCCTGTGCATGGAGCAAACCTACAGCGAAGTTGATGGTGACTCAGCTTCCATGGCTGAAGCCTGCGCGCTCTTATCTGCCCTTTCTCAAACTCCTATCGATCAGCGTTTCGCCATGACTGGTGCTATCGATCAAATGGGTAATGTCCAAGCGGTAGGGGGTATTAACCAAAAAATCGAAGGTTTTTTCAAAGTCTGCCAAGAAAAGAACAGCCAGGAAGATCACGCTGTACTAATTCCCGCCCAAAATATCAACGATATCATGATCAGTGAAGATGTTCTTTTAGCAGCTAAATCAGGCAAGTTTAAAATTATCAGCGTAGATACTGTTGGCGAGGCCATGGAAATCCTTACCGGCTGTGGCTGGGATGGTGAACAAAAATCGATTAAAGCCCGTGCCATGGCAACGCTTAAACATTTCAACCGCCTACGCGAACAACATAACTCAGCAGCTATTTCTCTAAGCCAAGCCCCAAGAAAGAAAGATAAATTATTTGAACCTGACCTGGTGTCTTAGACTATTACAGTTTTTACTTCAGGCAAAAAACCTTTCAACAAATTTAGGGCACACCCAAATTTCTGCCCTATTGATGCTTTTATATTTTTCTTTATGGATCAAGATGGATTAAGTTATTTTGGGTTTAAGGCTAACGACAAAGCTAACTAAGCCCTAATTTAGCCACAGCGAGAATTTATTCTTGAAAGCGAAATTTTATAATATTATTTTTATCTACACACTCATAAATATATCAGTATACGCCATGGAGACTGAGTCTCGTTCATATGTTAGTTTAGAGGAAAAACAGTCGTTATGGACAGAGCTGGGTTTGGAATATGCTAATTATCTGTCTCAGCATCAATATTTGGGTGATCTTAACTGGCTATTTTATCCGGAGCTTTGTCGAGAACTAGAAGAACCCTTACTTATGCATCACCAAGAGATCAATGATGGCATTAAATTGCTTCATGAACAAATCGCTAAACTTATTAATATTCTAGAAACAACTAATCAATCTGAAACAATAACACTCGAGATTAAAACTAAATTATCTGAGTTTGAGAGAAAATATCTTAGACCGATGGATAAAAAATTATTTCCTTCAGCTCAAGAACTCTATGATGAGCTATATAAAAATAGTATCGACCATATCGCTTTTACAAACCTAAGTAAAGAAAAAGCCTTAAGTATCAATAGTATTTCTATTAGATTCATTGAAAAAATTAATGGGTATGGTGCTTTTGCCGAACAAGATTTCGAAAAAGGTGATTTGATCGGATTTTATAACGGAGAAATTTTTTATCGTCCCCTCGACCTAGATTTGGACTATCAGCATAAACAATTACCTTATTACTATAAGTCGCTTAGTATCGCTCAAGATGAGTTTGAGGAAGCCGTTTTTTTACCTAAAAATACTAACCAAAATTATCTAATAGAGCTTAGTACTCAGCACCCTTTTTTCTTTGGGCAACGCAAAGAATTTAGCAATAAAAATAAATATGCCCTTATTATCGACAGCTCTAAAAAACGTAATGAATTAGCTTTTATTAACCATTCAGACCACTTTGATAACACTAAATTTATCAGAGCACTCAAGGTATCCATGATAACAGTCAACGGCATAGTCAAGGCTGAGGAGGTAAAAGTTGAGATCTTAGTAGTGGCACAAGTGGCCATTAATAAAGGTGAACAAATTTTAATCAACTATGGATACCCTGAAAGTATACTGCAAAATAAATTATTTCTAGACCTGAACTCTAAACTAGAATGCTATAACTGCAAGTCTATTAATAAAAAGCTCAAGAAATGCAGCAAATGCAAAGTGGCTTACTACTGCAGTCCTGAGTGTCAAAAAAAAGATTGGAATAGGCATAAAAAGCTGTGCCATTAATTTGGATTATTAAAATTCTTTAGCCACCTCTTGTTTTGACATAGATCAGGTAATTATAAAGTTACTCAAGAAAGAATACGCAAGTGCAAGAGATGCCTTGAATAAACCTACCCCCTATGTCAAGACCACTAGGCAGCAAACTGTAGGGACTGATTTGTCATTTTATTAATGTTTACCTGTCTAAATTTATTTTCTATACCGCTCATAACTTCATATCGATAATTTTTCTTAGGATAAACTGCTTGCAAACCCATAAGCTTCATTAAGCGATATACGCGCTTGTGATTAATCAAATAGCCGTGGTCGTTCAAATCATCTGTTATGCGCTTATAGCCCTTAAAGGGGTAGCGCGCATAAATCTCCTGAATCTCGTTCATGTGATCAACTGTATTAATATTACGATTAGCTTCTTGATAATAAACTGTACTACGATTCAAGCCCAACAAAAAACAGCGTCGACGAACTGATAGATTTCTATAGGCCCCACGAGCCAATTCAGCACGGCGTTTCATCGCGACCTCCCGAGCACTCGTTCTAAAAAATCGTTTTCAACCTTGAGGCGACCTATGGTTGCGTGTAGTTTGTCGATATCGATATTAGCTGATTGCTGAGGCTTAGAAGTGCCTTTGAATACTCCAGCGCCGCCATCTAGAAGGGCTTTCTTCCATTTATGCAATTGACTATTAACAATGCCAAATTCCTGACACAATTCAGCCATAATTTTATCGTATTCTAGGGACAAATCTGTCCTCACAACTCCGGTCCGACTTTTGGGGGTAAGCTTAGAATGAGCTCTAGCAGCCTAAAAATAGCGGCTTTCTTTTGTCGTTAAAGGCCGTCAAGCCCTCCAAACGATCTTTAGTGCCTAAAATTTCTTGGTAGACGGAAAGCTCTGCAGCTAGGTCTTTATGACTCACCGCCTGCGTGCTTAGCATGGCTTTTTTGGCGGCTTTTACAGCTAAAGGTGCTTGCTCGGCTACTAAGCTTGCCAGCTTAAGGGCGTATTCTTGGCTGTCATCAGCAACATAATTAACTAAGCCGATCGCTTGAGCTTCAGTACTAGTAACTCGTCGAGCGGTAAAAATCATCTCCATGGCTCGAGACAGACCGATTAACCTTGGCAAGCGTTGCGTGCCTCCGGCACCGGGAATAATACCCAATGAACATTCGGTCAGACCCATTCTCAAGTTAGGCGCACATACACGTAAGTCACAAGCCAATGCCAGTTCTAAGCCTCCGCCAAAAGCAGAGCCGTTGATAGCAGCAATGCTGGGGATCTCGAGCTCAGCTATTTTTTGCACTGTCGCTTGAATAAGCTTAACAAAGTTAAAAGCTTCAGTTTCACTCATCGCTTGGCGCTCTTTCAAGTCTGCTCCAGCACAAAAGGCCTTATCGCCACTGCCGCTTATAATCAGCACCCTCACCTGCTGATTGTGCCTAAGACTATCAAGAGCCACACTGAGCTCTTGTAGTAAACTTTGATTTAAAGCATTACGACGCTCAGGGCGATTAATAATCAAGCTTTGAATATGTTCATGATTTTTTATGATTAAATCGGGCATGGTATTTCCTTGAGTTTGATCGGTTATGTAAAATATAAAATAACTCGCTCAAATAAAAATCTATGGCAAATTTTTAAAAAGTGTTTACTTTACGGCTCTTAAACTATTTAAAACCAAGAAGAAAGTTTTTTCTAAGGATGCCAAATGCATTAATTAGCAGAACAAGTAAAAAATATAGAGCGTTATGTGAATCTAATTACGCCAATTGACCATCAACAAATAGTTGATTTTGCTAGACATGCTCGTGTAAAGACCATCAAAAAAAATGAACATTTCCTAAGGGAGGGCGAACCATGTGTTCAGCTTTTGTTCGTACACCAAGGTACTTTTAGATATTTATAACTAAAGACGCTAAAGTTAGGTTAGAGAGCTGTTTAAGACCTTGCCTTAGCTTGTTTTTGCCAGAAAAATTGCTGAATTGCTTTTTGTTCGAAAGGAAAAGCGCGAGATATCACTCCTGCGTGATTCAGCATAAGAACGCTATAAAATTTTCGTTAAAGAATTAAAAGACGTAATGCAAAAAGTGCCCCAATATCATATTGCTTAATATTTAGGCATCACGCCTGAATCTCTATCGCGTATTCGTATGGCCGTTGCCAAGCGATCTTGAACGCGCATCAAGCAAGATGGCAAAGAGACACATCAAGCTCACTATGCCAGCAATGATAACGTTTGGAGGAATCAGCGCAAATGGCTCTGACTAGGTTCAAACAGAAGTGAGATTTTTGCGATAAATAGAGAGGGACTCTATTTTAGAATTGTAGAACTAAAAAAGGAGCTCCTATGCAGCAAGGATATCTGCTTGATTCAATATACTAAGAGAAGGCAGCAGCATTTCTGAAAGCGCTGTTGGGCGGATTATCTCTGGGCTCTTAAAACGAGGTGTTCTCATGTCGGCAAAGCTTTTTAGGCACAAGGGTTTTGTTAAAACCAAACCTAACAGGCCTTACGCTATACGACTTAAGCGTGGACAAAGACTCAGTGCCTCTTCACCAGGAGAAGCCATTCAAATAGATGGCGGCAGTGAATTCATGGCAGAGCTTGAGCAGGCCTGTAAAAGACACCATCTTGATTTAGCTGCCCTGGCCCCTAAATCACCAAAACTCAACGGCCATGTGGAAAGAATCAATGGCACCTGGCGTACCGACTTTTATGAGCTTTATGATTTACCCACGCAACTTGCTGAATTAAGGCCTCTTTTACATGATTATATGGGGATACCTATAACTGGGATCGGCCACATGAAGCCTTGGATTTACAAACTCCACAGGAGTATTTAGAATCCAAGGGTTTTAAAGTAAGTCCCTTGCAGTCCCATATGTCACGATCCTAGACATTGCTTTTGTTTCTCTAAGTGTTAAGATTATACTTATTGCACTTAATTATTTTGGATAAAAATATTATGAATAATAAAATTAAAAAACATTTAGTTATTACTTTTTTATTTACTATCGCTTCTTATTATACTTTTGCTGCGGACTTCGAATTTCCAGAAAATAGCTGGATTTATTACTCGGATGATCGCAGTTTCAATGTATCTGGCTTAAAGCTTGATATAAGCAAAATGCTTCGAGGTGGCATAGCTTACGGCGCAAACGGAACAACCCTTCTCGCTTCGGGCATGCGTTCCATCGGCAGCAATAATTATGTATATAATACCCCTTTTTGTGTATACCGTAGAAACACATTTTTCATCAAAGGCGATTATCAATTATGGAATAATAACATAGATGACTTAAAACCAGTTACTAGTATTGGTAAATTTGAGAAAAGTATTCGATTTTTAAATATACCTCTATATATCGATGGACATGCTTCGCTAGCTTCCATAGAATTTAAAGAAGGTATTGCTACAAACATAATATTTTTTGATTCGCTAAAAAACGAAGATATTAATTATAGAGATCGTTATAACGAAGAACTCATCAAAGCCATCATGAAATTTACATCAAACGACAGCGCTTCATTGCTTCCTCATAGAGTAGTGCATGCCCTTTCCATAATCTAAATTAACTAACATAATTTAAATTATGGGTTTAAATCGTGGTTCTTGTCATATTTTTTTCTTGACAAGACAAGATATTCGTCCTAGGGTAGCTGTCGTATTTTGCTTGGGACTTAGGTGAAATTCCCGGCTGCGGCAAAATGCTCCTTTCAGGAACATCTCTTAATAATCTCAACAATCCTTTTGTTTCAGGAACTTTCCCAACATGAATGAAGAAAAAATTAATCGCGCCCCCGCTTCACGTGAACCGGCTCGTAGAAAACCACGCAACAATTTCCCTGCTCGCACGGAACGTAGTCAAGCTGATGTAGACCCAGCTGTTGCACCGCTTGATTTATCTGAACTCAAACACGACAAAATTGAAGACTTACGAGATAAAGTTGAAGCGGCCGGTCTTTCTACAGAAAGTCTAGTGCGAAAACAAGATTTAGTATTCGCTATGCTTAAATGGCAGACCTCTCAAAAAGGGGCTGTTTATGGTGAAGGTGTTCTAGAGACTTTTCCTGATGGTTATGGATTTTTAAGAGAACCTGCCTATAACTATGAACCTTCAAGCGATGATATTTATGTTGCCCCATCGCAAATACGAGTTTATGGCTTAAGAACTGGTGATACTGTTCGCGGACAAATCCGCCCGCCAGCAGAAAAAGAGCGTTATTATTCGATTCAAAAAATCGAGACTATAAACAGTACTTCGCCCGAAGAACATCGGCGCAAGGTGTCTTTTGAGAACTTAACACCGCTCTATCCTAACGAAAAGTTCAACTTAGAAACCACTGCTGATGCTATTTCTACCAGAATTATTGATATCTTATGCCCTATTGGTAAGGGCCAACGGGCTTTGATTGTCGCCCCGCCAAGAACTGGTAAAACTGTATTAATGCAAGAAATTGCCAACGCCATTACCACCAACCATCCTGAAGTTGTACTCATCGTATTATTGATTGATGAGCGACCAGAAGAAGTGACTGACATGAGGCGTCATGTCAAAGGTGAAGTTATTGCTTCAACCTTTGATGAAGCCGCCCAGCGCCATGTTCAGGTTGCTGAAATGGTTATTGAACGAGCCAAGCGTCTAGTAGAAAATAAAAAAGACGTAGTTATCCTGCTTGATAATATCACCCGACTGGGCCGAGCTTATAATACTGTAGTTCCACCTAGCGGTAAGATTTTATCAGGCGGGGTTGACTCCAACGCCTTACATAAGCCTAAACGCTTCTTTGGTGCTGCGCGTAATGTTGAACGTGGTGGATCCTTGACGATTATCGCCACAGCTCTTATCGATACCGGTAGCCGGATGGATGAAGTCATTTTTGAAGAGTTTAAAGGTACCGGCAATGCTGAAATCGTACTTGACCGTAAGCTCATGGAAAAGAGAATCTTCCCTTGTCTTGATATCAACAAGTCAGGTACCAGAAAAGAAGAGTTCTTGTTGGCACCAGAAGTACTTAATCGAGTATGGATTTTGCGCCAGCTAGTACACCCACTCAACGTAATCGACTCGATGGAATTCTTGAAAAGCCGTATTAAAGACACCAAAACTAATACTGACTTCATCGCTTCAATGAGTAGATAAGATAAGTGTTTTTTTGAGTAACCGTCTTTGCTAATAAAGACGGTTATAACTTAGTCGTTATGGCTTCTTTCAACTCGATGCACACCTTTTAGAGAACCTAGTTTGCGTATTACCTGGTTAAGCTGTTCCAAATCAATTACGCTACATTTAAATGTATTAACAGCCTGACCATCGCCAATACCTCGGCAATTAGCTTCAGATATGTTAATGTTCATGCGGGCAAATACGGCTGATAAATCAGTCAGCATACCCTCACGATCATCGGTAGTAACAGTAAGAGCAATCGGCCTCGTTAAGCTTGCATCGCTAACCCATGTTACACTAATACGACGGTCGCTATCTAGTTCCATAATTTTGGGACAGTTGCGCCGGTGTATAGACACACCACGGCCACGGGTGACAAAGCCAATAATCGGATCACCTTTTACTGGTGAACAACAACGGGCGTAATGAACCAAAACGTCATTAATGCCTTCAACGCGAATTCCCTCGGTACCACGTTTGGCAATTTTATCAAAAAGCTGACTAATGCGTGAACGGCGTAGCTCTGGTGCCTGTACTTTTTTATCTTCATCAGGCAGGCAACTATCAACTAAAGCTCGTGGCTCAAGCTTACCATAACCGATTAAGGCCAAAGCTTCTTCAATATTAGAACAGTGTTTCTCGATTACCGCTCTTTCAAGATTGCCGTTTTTTATTTCTCGCTGCAAAGTCGATCCATAACGGCGAAACTCACGATCCAAAAGCTCACGGCCAATTTCTTTACTGCGATCTCGCTCAAGTTGGCGCATCATCGCACGAATTTTAGTGCGTGCTCTAGAGGTTTTGACAAATTCTAACCAATCCTTTTTGGGACGTTGATTTTTTTGGGTAATAATTTCACAGTTATCACCGTTTTCTAAGACATAGCGCAGCGGAACAATACGGTTATTAACTTTAGCACCAATACACTGCATACCAACATCAGAGTGAATAGCAAACGCTAAATCAACCGGTGTAGCCCCTCGTGGCAGCTCAATAACATCACCTCGGGGGGTGAAAACATAAACCTCTTCAGAAAATAAATCTACCTTTACCGACTCCAAAAACTCGTTAGGATCGGTGAGATCTTTCTGCCAGCTCATTAACTGACGCAACCATTGAAAACTTTTTTCCGTTTCATCCAAAACTAAGGGTGAACCTCCATCAGCTTTATATTTCCAGTGGGCAGCAATGCCTGATTCGGCTACCTCATGCATTTGCCGCGTGCGAATCTGTACCTCGACACGCTCCCCCTTAAGGCCCACTAAAGTAGTATGCAGCGAACGGTAACCATTAGGCTTAGGCATGGCGATATAATCTTTGAAGCGCCCCGGAATCGGTCGCCATTTAGCATGAATATGACCCAAAGCTTCATAGCATTGGCCTAAGTTTTCCACGATCACCCGAAATGCGATTAGATCATAAATTTCATCAAAAGCTAAACCCTTATCGCTCATTTTACTAAATACTGACCATAAATGCTTAGGCCGGCCTTCAACCTCAAAATTTTTCATTTCAGCTTCAGTGAGAATTTTATGTAAATCACCACTGACTTCTTCAATAAAACGAGAGCGCTCTTTCTTGGTCTTGCCAATTTTTTCGCGCAGATTTCGATAATCCCAAGGCTTAATGTATTTAAAGCTTAAGTCTTCCAGCTCGGCCTTAAGCCAGCCAATGCCTAGTCGATTAGCGAGCGGTGCGTAAATCTCGATCGTTTCAGTAGCAATGCGCTCCTGTTTTTCTGGTGCCATGTATTCAAGAGTACGCATATTATGTAAGCGATCAGCAAGTTTAACCAGCAGCACGCGAATATCACGCGACATGGCAACGAGCATTTTACGAAAGTTTTCCGCCTGCTTCTCTTCACTGCTATAAAAGTGAATTTGCGAAAGTTTAGTGACACCATCGACTAAATGAGCGATATCTTGGCCAAATACTTCTTCTATCTCAGCGGTAGTGGCTGAGGTATCTTCTACTGTGTCGTGCAAAAGACCGGTGCAAATACTTGCTTCATCAAGTTTGAGTTCAGCAAGAATTCTGGCCACTTCCAATGGATGAGACAAATAAGGCTCACCACTCTTTCTTACTTGACCTTCATGATATTTAGCCGAACAAACGTAAGCCTTTCTGATGAGGTCCAAATCCGGCTGTGGGTGATAGGACTTCACGATGTCCAATATATCGCTAAGCTTCAGCATATTCGTGCCACTACCCCCAAACATAATAGTGCTAATTATTAAACAAGTGCCGCATTGTTTGAAACTTGCAAATAAGGTCTATTATTTAGAATGATAGCAACAATATCACCAGCTTCTACCTTGGTGTGCGCTCATCTAAGCGCCCAGTGGCCACCAAAAGTTCTTCTAGTTAAGAGAAGTGATCGAGCTCGATTCTTGCCAGGAGCCCATGTTTTCCCTGGCGGACGTCTAGAACCATGCGATCTGCTCTTAGGTGAAAAACTGCGCAAAGATTTGGTAAATTTTAGTCGCATTGCCAGCTATTTTGAGCAAAAGCCTGATCTCATCTCCTCTCATGTAGCCGCAGCTTTACGAGAAACTCAAGAAGAAACCGGTCTAGTTATTAATAAACTTGATCATATTTGGCCGCTTTCACATTGGCTAACTCCAAGTGGTGAAAGCGCGCGCTTTGATACCTATTTTTTCCTAGCTCTTTTAGACCAATACGGACCAACACTCGCTGAAAGCACAGAAACCTCAGATCACCGATGGCTGAGCCCAACTGCAGCACTCGATCACCATTATCGGCAAGAGATTTTTATGGCCCCACCCACCAGAGCCATCCTAGAGCGCATGGCTATTTCAGCATCTCTGGCAGATTTAATAAGTGCTGTTGATAAGCCAATTAAAGCCATTTGTCCTTATTTTATCGAACAGGGACGGGAAAAACTATTGGTTTTACCAGGTGACCCTTTACACCACGAAGAAAAAGCTTCCCAATTTATCATGGCTACCCGCTTTAATTTTCCCTGATTTTTCATAGTCTTACAACAAAGCGTCTAAAGCCTTTTGACAAGGTCTATTTATAGGCTATGTAAGTTGGGACTTTCATTTTTTATGGTCTGTTGACCGCATAGGTTTCTACAATATGGCAAATCACCCATCAGCATTAAAAAGACACCTCCAATCACTCAAGCGTAATGCCCGTAACCGATCTGCCCGAGCAGCTTTGGCTACCCAAGTTAAAAAAGCCCGTAACGAAATTGCCCATAAAACTGGGACTGTTGAAGTTAAAAGTGCTGTTAGTATGCTAGCCAGTGCTGTCAGCAAAGGTCTTCTGCATAAAAAAACTGCCTCACGTCGTATTTCTCGCCTGATGCTACAAGCTAACAAAGCCGCTTAGTTAAAAGAGCTAGTTTTTAGCTTAAATAAGGTTCAATGCAATCTTTCTTTACTCATACTTTTGCAATAGATCTAATATAGCGACGTATTTGTCTTATGGCCATGAAAAATATGTCGTAACCTCAGCTCGGAGTTTCGTAGGAATTGAAAAAAGGTACTGAGACACCTAATGCTATCGAGCCATTAAAATTGTCTGCTGTCAAACTGCTCAAGCAACACCAGCGGCAATTTCTCAAGGCTGAAACTTCGAACTGAGCTTATCGTTGATTTTATCAAATATTTGCTCATAAAATCGCTCCCAGATAATGGCATGCTTATTGCAGCATTCATTATGCGCCCAGCAAATGATGGTGAAGCAAACCGGGCGTCAGCTTCATCAAGGAGTTCTCGATGGGAAAATCAGCATTAATAGCGCTTATATCACTTTTTACTATGCCACTGTTCTCAGCCTGGTATGACGATGTTCGTCTCGGTAATCCTGAATACGGCGGTACAGGTTGCCCTGCTGGCAGTGCAGCAGTCGCATTAGCACCAGATGCTAAATCTATGAGTATCTTATTCGATAAGTTTGTGGTTGAAGCAGGCGGTCGTACCGGTAAACAATTAGACAGGAAGACCTGCAACGTAGCTGTGCCAGTACACATTCCTCAGGGCTACAGCGTATCAATTTTTCAAATTGATTATCGCGGCTTTAACAGCCTGCCCTATGGAGCCTATAGCAAGTTTAATGTTGAATACTTCTTTGCTGGTACCCGTGGTCCTGATTATGAAAAGCAATTTAACGGTCGCCTAGAAGATGAATACATGATTCGTAATGCTATTGCTGCTTCATCCGTGAGCTGGTCAAATTGCGGTGAACAAGTTTTACTTCGTGCCAATACGGGCATGCTAGTTCGTACTAACAGCCAACAACAAGATGCTCTAGCCACCGTTGATAGCGCTGATATTCGCGCCGGACTGGTATTTAATCTGCAATGGAGACGCTGCTAGATAATCCAGCTGAACCAGCGATCGAACCTAAACTTGGGCAAGTTAAAAGGCCCAAGTTGCACTGATTGCTCTGAACCATCAACGCTCATCCAAACAAAACTGGCCTTGCCTTTTATACGGGCAATCGGTAAAGCTCCCCATATTCTGCTATCAGCTGAGTTTCCCCGATTATCACCCATCACAAAAATAAAGCCGGGTTTTACCAAACATGATTCTTGATTGCAGCTTAAGCCCGGCAGATTCATATCAGCTGAAATTGGCCAATAAGGTCCTAAGTTTATCGATCGTGCTTGACGTAGCCAATGAATTTGATGCTCAAGATCGCCAATCTTTTCTACCGAGTGCAGAGCAGTCTCCCTATACCATTCGCCGCCTTGCGGATTACCAAAACCTAAGAAATCCATGTAGGTCACGACCTCCTCCACCCCTACATGAGGATAAGCCTGGTCATCGACATAAACAACACCATTTGCTACCCGTACCGTCTGACCTTCAGTGGCAATCACCCGTTTAATCCAGGCCTGGCCAGCATGACGACCGACATAATCAGGAGCCTTAAACACCACGACATCACCAGGTTTAGGTTTGCGCCACTGAATAATAAAATCGGGGTCGCTGCTAAATGGTTTTGATAAGCCATAATAAAACTTAGATACAAATAAATGATCACCAACCAATAATGATGGAATCATAGAACCCGATGGGATCTGATAGGGCTCAACAACAAATTCTCTAAGCATTAAAGCACATAAAAGTGCCATAATCAAAGATGGCATGCCGTAGAGAAAACGCCAATTGCGATCCAGAGAAAATACTGACTTGCTGGCACGATCAAGACGATCATGCGCTTCCTTTAGCATACGTTCATGGTCGCTGGCTGAGGCTTGGTTCTTCCATTCATCACGAACTTTGTTTAGTACGAGCAATGCTTGAATCATGCTTTGTTCAAGGTCATCAAGACCTTTTTGACCAATTTTCTGGCGTTTACTCTTACTTTTTTTAATATTTTCTAAGTGATTTTTTGATTCAGTAATAAAGTTTTCTAAGTGTCGAGCAAGACGAGCTCGTTGTTTACTGCCGCCAGGAAATAATTCCTGATCTATCAAGCTACCAAAATAAATTGCGGCATAGTAAACAAAAAAAATTGCCACAAAGATACCTAGTAGAATATTGGCACCTGAACCTCCAGGCGGAAAAAAAATATTCCAGCCAAATCCAGCAATAGCTATAGAAAAAACTGCCGCTAAAATTCGGCCTTTGGTAATAGTGGCAAACATATAATCTCCTTATGAGCTAATCAATTTTTAAAACAGTTAAAAAGGCTTCCTGCGGTACTTCAACCCGGCCAATCTGACGCATACGTTTTTTGCCGGCTTTTTGCTTTTCAAGCAGTTTACGTTTTCTGCTCACATCACCACCATAACATTTAGCCGTTACATCTTTTCTTAAAGCCGATACAGTTTCTCGGGCAATAATCTTAGCCCCTATCGCTGCTTGAATTGCTACCTGAAACTGTTGGCGAGGAATAATTTCTTTCATCTTTTCGCATAAAGTCCGCCCACGACGTTGAGAAGTATCACGGTGAACAATAATCGACAAAGCATCCACTGCTTCACCGTTTAATAACACATCAACTTTCACTAATTTAGATTCACGATATGAATCAAAAACATAATCTAAACTAGCATAGCCTCGTGAAATAGTTTTTAATTTATCAAAAAAATCAAAAACTACTTCAGACAACGGCAATAAATATTCTATTACTACATGGCGATCACTAACATAATTTAAATTGATTTGTTCACCGCGACGATCAATACATAGTGTCATAAGTGCGCCGACATATTCATTAGGTGTATGAATGCTCGCTTTGATAAAAGGCTCTTCTAAGCGATCGATGCGTGTGGGATCAGGCATTTTACTTGGGTTATCAATGCGAATTTTTTCACCGGAAGATAAATAGGCCTCATAGATAACCGTAGGAGCGGTAATAATCAAGGTTAGATCAAACTCTCGTTCTAAGCGCTCCTGGACAATCTCCATATGGAGCATACCCAAAAAACCACAACGAAAACCAAAACCTAAAGCCTGTGATGTTTCAGGTTCAAAACTGAGAGCAGCATCATTAAGCACCAGTTTATATAAAGCATCACGCAGATTTTCATAATCAGTGCTGTCTATAGGAAAAACCCCGGCAAATACCATAGGTTGCACATCTTTAAAACCAGATAGAGGCTCATTACATCCATACTCCAGCGTTGTAATCGTTTCACCTACTTTAGCGTCAGTCACCACTTTAATATTGGCAATAATAAAACCAACGTCACCGGATTTAAGCTCGCTTATCTTAGTTGGATGAGGACTAAAAACACCTAATTCCATGACATTAAATGATTTTTGGTTGTGCATGAGCTTGATCACCTGACCTGGTTTAATACGGCCATCAATCACCCGAACCAAGACAACCACACCACGAAAATTATCAAACCATGAATCGAAAACTAAAGCCCGTAAGGGCTCATCATCACGATTAGCTGGTGGCGGAATACGCTCAACCACTGCTTCCAATACATCTTCAATACCAAGACCGGTTTTCCCTGATGCCAAAATGGCATCAGAAGCATCTATACCAATAATATCTTCAATCTCAGACTTGGCATTCTCAGGATCAGCACTCGGCAAATCAATTTTATTAATGACGGGCACAATAGCCAGATTATGTTCCAGAGCTAAATAGACATTGGCTAGCGTCTGTGCTTCTACTCCTTGGCTCGCATCCACTACTAAAAGTACACCCTCACAAGCCCGTAAGGATCTGCTCACTTCATAGCCAAAATCAACGTGACCAGGCGTGTCGATTAAGTTAAAAATATAAGTTTGGCCATTCTTAGCATGATAATTAAGCCGAACAGCTTGGGACTTGATTGTGATACCACGCTCACGCTCTAGCTCCATTTTATCTAAAAACTGCTCCTTCATTTCGCGAGCAACCAGAGCACCGGTATGCTCTAGAATCCGGTCCGCCAACGTGCTTTTGCCGTGGTCTATATGAGCTATAATAGAAAAATTACGTATATGATCGTGAGTTTTGGACATGAATATATTATCCTGCTTGATCTTCTGATTCGCTCAAATTCATATAATCTGGCGCTGAAATTCCTAAAAAACTCAGAGCATTAAAAATTGTTTGTTTAACAACATACACCAAACACAATCGAGCTTTAGTTTTAGCTAAATCATCTGATATAATTTTTTCACTATGCCGATATTTAGTAAAATAGCTATGAAATAATTTAACTAAGTCTTGACTAAAATAAATTAATCTATGCGGCTCAAGATTTAAAGCCGACTCTCTTACTAGTTGAGCTAAATCAGTTACATTTAAAATTAGCTCTCTTTCATCTGGTAAATTTAACAAAGCAATTTCTTCAGTGCCAAAATTATTCATGTCAATTGGCCATAATTTAGCTTCTTGGGCTTTATTTAGTATAGTCGCCATACGGGCATGACCGTACTGAACATAAAAAACTGGATTATCTTGGCTACGCTTAGTTATATCGTTTATATCTAAATCAAATTGCGAATTAATACTACGCATTAAAAAGACAAAACGAGCGACATCTTTACCTACTTCATCAAGCAAGTCTTCAATAGCAATAACTTCGCCAGTTCTTTTGGAGAAACGCACTTCCTGCCCATCACGCACGAGGCGAACCATTTGCACTACAGCAAATTCGAGCTTTTTATTATCGTGACCTAACGCTTCCATACCTGCCCGAAGCCGACCGATATGACCCGCATGATCACCGCCAAAAACATCAACAATAAAATCAAAACCACGTAAAAATTTTTGATGATGATAGGCCAAATCGGCGGTTAAATAGACAAAACGACCATCTTTACGCCTGATAATACGATCTTCCTCATCACCAAACAGCGAGGTTTTGAGAAAAATTCCACCCTCTTGCTGATGAGCGTAGCGCGCAGCCTTACTATCATCTCTTCGCACTTTATCGCCAGAACCAATCGCCTCTCTAGCCTCGTACAGCATATGGCGTGCCTGATATGCCTCACACACTTGCTCAAGGCTCTTATTATCGTGCAAGACCTGTTCGTGAAAATAGCTATCCATCTTGATGTCTACGCTATCGAGGGTTTTTTTGATCAGCGATAAGTTATAATCAACACCAAAGTTCACAAAATATTCTAACCATACTGATTCGTTTTTATTTAACCATTTATTATCATCTATTTTTTTGAGAGCTTGAGCAATCTCGATAATATTTGCACCGGGATATTCATTGTCAGCAATAGTTATCTCATAGCCAAAGAGCTCACAGTAACGCTTATAAATAGTACGAGCGAGTGTCTCCACTTGATTGCCCGCATCGTTAACGTAAAACTCTTTGCTAACCTCAAAACCAGCAGCCGATAACATGCGTGACAGAGCATCACCAACAAAAGCCCCACGCGCATGGCCCAAATGTAAAGGACCGGTGGGATTAGCCGAGACAAACTCTACCAAAGCTTTAGGTTTAGGGCTCAACATGGTCGTGCCATAAGATGAGCCCAGTCGAGCAATAGCAGGAATAATACTTGCCAAGGTTTGTGAACTCAGTGTCACATTAATAAAACCGGGACCAGCTACTTCAACTTTACTAAAAAAAGTCTGCTTTTTTAGTTCTTGGCTGAGCAGATCAGCAATTATTCGTGGGGCCAAACCAGCTGATTTTGCCAGCAAGAGAGCGATATTGGTTGAAAAATCACCATACTGGCTATGCTTGGGACGCTCGATATCAAGTTCGCTAACTTTAGCGAGAACCTCAGAGCTCAACTTACCCGATTCAATCAGAGTAGCTAAGCTATCTTTTAATGCTTGAATAATTTGCTCTTTAATCATGGCACGACCATACAAGAAGGCCAACGCCACCACAAGCGAGCATCTTATTTTAGTCTACATTAGTAACAGCCTTACAAGTTGGACAAACTAGAGACACACCATCGCGGCTGACTTTTTCTAGTAAATAGGTCGAATCACAGCTTTCGCAAGCCTTGGCGACCGGTTTTTGCCAGGAAACAAAGTCGCAATCAGGATAACGCGAGCAACCATAAAAAGCTTTACCACGCTTGCTTCGCTTGGCAGCGATGTCACCGCCGCAATTTTCTTTAGG
>Ga0209812_10000390_pt1 | contig 41167 bp, 34 predicted proteins | sample JI71714BDNA_FD_187502 | JGI IMG/M metagenome (GOLD analysis project Ga0209812, IMG submission 187502) | Wastewater effluent complex algal communities from Wisconsin, to seasonally profile nutrient transformation and Carbon sequestration -... | ecosystem: Engineered > WWTP > Effluent > Algae...
ATCTGCGCCTTCAGCTCGGGCGGCTGCTCGGCGTACTTCAAGAGCGCCTTCGGATGCACGCCGATGTGCGCGGCGATGATCATCTCCAACCGCGCCAGGCCGACGCCGTGGTTCGGCAGGCTGGCGAAGTCGAAGGCGCGATCCGGATTCGCCACATTCATCATGATCTTCAGCGGCGCCTTCGGCATCGCGCCGAGATCGGCCACGTGCCGCTCGAAGGGCAGGATGTCGCGATAGACGAAGCCGGTGTCACCCTCGGCGCAGCTCACCGTCACCAGCGTGCCGTCGTCGATCTCGCGGGTGGCATGGCCGCAGCCGACCACGGCCGGGATGCCGAGCTCGCGGGCGATGATCGCGGCGTGACAGGTGCGGCCGCCGCGGTTGGTGACGATCGCGCTGGCGCGCTTCATTACCGGCTCCCAGTCCGGATCGGTCATGTCGGCGACCAGCACGTCGCCGGGCTGCACCTTGTGCATCTGGTCGACCGATTTGATCACCCGCGCCGGGCCGGCACCGATCTTCTGGCCGATGGCGCGGCCCTCGACCAGCACCTCGCCGCGACTGGCCAGCCGATACTTCTCGACGAATTGCGCCGATGCCCGCGAGCGCACCGTTTCGGGGCGCGCCTGCAGGATGTAGATCTTGCCGGTGGCGCCGTCCAGACCCCACTCGATGTCCATCGGCCGGCCGTAATGCTCCTCGATGGTCAGCGCCTGCCGCGCCAGTTCGGTGACCTGCGCATCGTTCAGCGAGAAACCGTGGCGCAGGGCTGCCGGCGTCTCCTCGATGCGGACGCGCTCGCCGGCCTGGTCGGAGAACACCATCCGCTGCTGCTTGGAGCCGAGGTTGCGTCTCAGGATGGCCTGCTGGCCGGCTCTCAGCGCCGGCTTGTAGACGTAGAACTCGTCCGGGTTGACGGCGCCCTGCACCACCATCTCGCCCAGACCGTAGGCCGAGGTGACGAAGATGGCATCCGGAAAGCCCGACTCGGTGTCGATGGTGAAGATCACGCCCGAGGCGCCGAGGTCGCTGCGGACCATCTGCTGGATACCGGCCGAGAGCGCGACGTGCTCGTGGGCGAAGCCGTGATGCACGCGGTAGGTGATGGCGCGGTCGTTGTACAGCGAGGCAAAGACCTCGCGGATCTTTTCCAGCACGTCGTCGATGCCGATGACGTTCAGGAAAGTCTCCTGCTGACCGGCGAAGGACGCATCCGGCAGGTCCTCGGCGGTGGCCGACGAGCGCACGGCCACCGCGACTTCCAGACCAGCCTCGGCGCACATCTCGGCGTAGGCCGTGCGGATCTCCTGTTCCAGCGACTCCGGCAACGGCGTCTCGACGATCCATTGACGGATCTCGCGACCCGCCGCGGTGAGCGCCGAGATGTCGTCGATATCCAGGCCCTGCATCCGCGCAAAAATGCGCTCGGCCAGACCGTGGGCATCCAGGTGCGCCCGATAGGCATCCGCGGTGGTCGCGAAGCCGCCCGGCACGGTGACACCGGACTCGGCGAGGTGGCCGATCATCTCGCCCAGCGAGGCGTTCTTGCCGCCCACTTCGGGCAGGTTGGCGAGTCGCAGTTCGGCGAGTTTCAGGACTTGGCGCACGCGGGAGCTCCTGTGGACGGTTGGGGCCAGCGCCCCGGGTCGCCGGATCATGCGAGCCCACGGCTCGGCCACTCAAGCCGGTTTAATGCCGCAGGCCCGCGGTCCGCGTTTACCCGGCGGTCTGCTTCAAGGCATGGACCAGCAGCCCGCGATACAGCCGCTCGCGCAGGTTGGTCGGCTGGGCGAGGCCCATCCGGCCGAGCAGGATGGCGGCTTCTTCGTCGGCCGCCGGGGCGGTGAACCCGGCCGCCATCAGCTTCAGCTTGTCGAGCAGACCACCGCCCATGCCGGCCTTCAGCACCTTCAGCGCCTTGATCAGCCGGAACTCGCCGGCGTCGAAGTCGTGGCCGAACGGGAACACCTCGAAGCTCAGGCCCGAGGCCTTCAGCTGGTCGGCGACGCGGGCGGGCGTGTTCTGCTTCCACGCATCCGGGATGGTGAAACCGCGTGCCAGCTTGCCAGCCGCCTGCGCCTGTCGGACCAGATCCGGCTGGAAGCGCGCATCGGTGATCGCCAGCAGGGCCAGCAGGGTTTCCTCGTCGGTGCGCCCGCGCAGGTCGGCGACGCCGTACTCGGTCACCACCAGGTCGCGCAGATGCCGCGGGATCGTGATCTGCGGGTAGTTGTAGACGATGTTCGACTGCGCGCCGCCATCACCCTCGCGCACGGCTCGCAGCAGCAGTGCCGAGCGTCCCCGCGGCAGCGCATGCGCCATCGCGACGAAGTTGTACTGCCCGCCGACGCCACTGACCACGCGGCCATCCCCCAGCGTCTCCGACACCGCCGCGCCCAGCGCGGTGACCATCATGGTCGTGTTGAAGAAACGCGCATCGTCGCGCTGGGCCGTGTCCAGCGATTCGCGACCGCCGTAGAGCTGGTTGATGTGCGAGACGCGGGTCATGTTGATCTGCCGCCGCTGCGGCTCCGGCAGTTCGCGCAGCCAGCGGTACAGCGCCTTCGAGCCGAGGAAGAAGGCACCGGCGAGGAAGTGGCCGTTCTTCAACTGCAGCCCCGCCGCGTGCTGGCGGACTGCGGCCCGCGTGGCTGGGTCGTCCAGGTCGTGCGGCACGCGGCTGCCATCGGCAAACACCAATTCCAGCCCGTCGATCACCAGACCCTCGGGCAACAACCCGTGCAGGACCAGCGAATCCAGTTCGTGATGTCGCAGCCGCGCCTGCAGGAGGCGCGCATCGCGCATCCGCTCGACCGTATCCGGACGCACCTCCGGCGGCTGGATCAGGCCGCGGTCGATGGCCTGCTCGATGGCAAGATCGTCGTAGACCAGCCGACGGACGATCCCGGCATCGACCAGATGCATGAAGCCGTCCATCACCATCTCGCTGGCGCCGTACAGCCCCTGCTCGAAGCGGCCCAAGCCGCCCAGGCTGGCGGCAATCTCTGTCGAGGCGGGCGACAGGGTGCGGTAGAGCGCCGCGTAGGCTTCCGGACTCCGATGCCGGTGCAGCGTCGCATGCACCAGCGAGTCGGACAGCGCGCCGATGCCGATCTGGATGCTGCCGGCGTCTTTCAGGAGTCCGGCGGCGTAAACGCCGATGGCGTGCTCGACCGGCTGCACCGGCTCGCGCGGCAGGGCGAACAGCTGGTGCCGATGCGCCTCAGGACCCAGCAGCAGATCGAAAAACTCGGGGCCGACTTCGGCATCGTTCGGCATGAATGGCAGATCCGGATGCACGCAGCCGACCACCAGCGGCTTTGGCAGACCCTGCGCCGCCGCCAGATCGAGCATGTCCAGCGCGGTGTCCGGGTTGCTGGACAGGCTGTAGCGACCGCCGCGTTCGGCCACCAGCACCACCAGCACGTTCAGGCCGCGCCGCACCACCTCGCGGGCGGCGTGGGTGTAGTTCAAGCTGGCATAGTTGCGCTGCATCTCGGCATTGCCGAGCCACGCGCCGGATTGCAGGTAGAACTCGACGATCTTCACGTTGGACGGCACGCGACCGGCGTGCAGATCCAGCAGATGGTGCAGCTGCGGGTAGTCGCTGCCGAAATGACGTTCGCAGAAGGTGGCGAGAAAGCGCGACTCCAGCTCGCTCTTGCCCTTCGGCAAACCCAGCCCCAGGGCGGTGTAGAGCTCGTAACGAATCTCCGGATGCGCCTTGGCGTGGTCGTAAATCGCGTTGAGCAATCGGTTCGGCTTGCCCAGACCCAGCGGCGCCCCGACTTTGAGCGTCTGGCCGGCATGCGCCAGGATCCGTTTCAGGGCTGATTCGAGCGTCGTGTACATGGGCGGCTCCGGGCGTCGCGGGTGCCGAACCTTGGCGAGCCCGTGCAATCAGCGTCAAGGCACCGGGGTGCGGCGAATGCGCACGCCCGAGCAGGCTCGGGCGACGTCGCGCGATGCTGTCCGGCCGATCGCAGCCCGGTCGAGACCGATCGTGGCGCCGATATGCTCCGCCCGACCCGAATGGAGGACTTCCGATGCTGATTCCCGTGATCCTGTCCGGCGGCGCCGGCACCCGACTGTGGCCGGTCTCGCGCCAGGCCTATCCCAAGCCCTTCATGCGGCTGGCCGACGGCGGATCGCTGCTGTCCCGGACGCTGGAGCGGGCGCTCAGCGTCGCCGGCGCGGCGCCGGTCTACACGGTCACCCATCGCGACCACTACTTTCTGACCCGTGACGCCTACAGCGGGCTGGACGCCGAGCGGATGCGCTTCCTGCTGGAGCCCACCGGCCGCAACACCGCACCGGCCCTGGCTGTCGCCGCGCTGGCGATCGCCGCCGCGCACGGCGATGCCGCCGAGATGCTGGTTCTGCCCGCCGACCACCTGGTCCGCGACTTGACCGCCTTTGCTCGCGACGTGATCCACGCCCGATCACTGGCGGCCGAGGGCTACCTGGTCACCTTCGGCATCCGCCCGGATCGCCCCGACACCGGCTTCGGCTACATCCGCGCCGGCAGCTTCATCGGCGAGGCCGGCCGCGAGGTCGAGGCCTTCGTCGAGAAGCCGGACCTGGCCACCGCGCGCCGCTACGTCGAGAGCGGCCACTACTACTGGAACGCCGGGATGTTCTGCTTCCGCGTCGACGTACTGCTGGCCGCGCTGGCCCAGCACGCGCCGGAGGTCCTGGAACGCGCCCGGGCGGCACTCGCGGCGTCGCCCGCCGTCGAGCCGATCGCGCTGGATCGCGCCCGCTTCGCCGAGTGCCCGGACATCTCGATCGACTACGCCGTGATGGAAAAGGCGCCGAAGCGCGCCGTAGTGCCGGCCAGCTTCGACTGGAGCGACATCGGCTCCTGGAAGGCGATCAGCGAACTGGGCGAGGCCGACGCCGACGGCAACCGGCTGCGCGGCAACGTCATCGCGGTCGAGTCGCACGACTGCTACGTCGAGAGCGAGCGCCTGGTCGCCACCGTGGGCGTCGACGATCTGGTGGTGGTCGACACCGGCGATGCCGTGCTGGTCGCGCATCGCGAGAAGTCCCAGCAGGTCCGGCAGGTGGTGGACCAACTCAAGGCACGCGGTCACGAGGCCGCACAGGTGCACCGCACCGTCTATCGGCCGTGGGGCAGCTACACCGTCCTGGAAGATGCCACCGACTGCAAGGTCAAGCGACTGGTGGTCAATCCCGGCCATGTGCTGTCGCTGCAGATGCACCATCGGCGCAGCGAGCATTGGACAGTGGTCTCCGGGACAGCCAAGGTCACGGTCGGCGAGACCGAGTACATGCTGACCCGCAACCAGTCGATCGGCATTCCGGTCAAGACCAAGCACCGGCTGGAGAATCCGACCACCGAGCCGATTGCGCTGATCGAGGTGCAGTGTGGCGACTATTTTGGCGAGGACGACATCGTCCGCTTCGAGGATCGCTACGGTCGCGCGGCCAGTACCTGCTGAAATCCACGACTCCGTGGCCGACCGCTTCCGCGCCCCGGCCACAGTCGTTACCATCCGTCAAAATCGTCTGAAGGATTTCCCGACCCGATGCGCATCGACCTGCTTGAAGACGACGCAGACCAGGCTGCCCTGGTCAGCACCTGGCTGGAAGGCGACGGCCACAGCGTGCGCTGGTTCAAGAGCAGCAACGAGCTGATGCGCGGCCTGCACCGCGAAGTGCCCGACGTGCTGCTGCTGGACTGGGTATTGCCGGAATCCAGCGGCATGGACGTGCTGACCTGGGTGCGGCAGTCCTTCCTCGGCAAAGTGCCGGTGGTGTTCCTGACCGCCCAGGAGCGCGAAGAGCAGATCGTGCAGGCGCTGACCGCCGGTGCCGACGACTACCTGATCAAGCCTGCCCGCCGGCGCGAACTGCTGGCCCGTATCCAGGCCCTCGGCCGCCGCGCCGGCATCGTTACCCAGCCGCAGGCGATCGGTGCCACCGAGCCCTACGCGTTCGACATCGAAGCCCGGCGCGTCTTCCTGCGCGGCGATGAGCGCGAGCTGACCAGCAAGGAGTTCGAGCTGGCGGTCTACCTGTTTTCCAACTCGGGGCGTCTGGTAACCCGCGGCTCATTGCTGGAACGCGTCTGGGGCCGCAGCACGGCGTCCGTCTCGACCCGCACGGTCGACGCCCACGTCAGCCGGATCCGCAAGAAGCTGGATCTGGACGAGCGCAATGGCTGGCGGCTGATCTCGATCTACCAGCACGGCTACCGACTGGAACGCACGCACGACGACAAGGCTTGATTCGCGTTTTGCGGCGCGACTCTGGCCGACGCAACGAAACGGGGGCTGCCGATGCAGCCCCCGTTTCGTTTCAGGTCGGCGTCCCCGAAGAACGGCCGGGCGACGCGATCCGCGTCAGCCCAGCTTCGCCTTCACCCGCGCGCTCACCGCCTGCATGTCGGCCTTGCCGGCCAGTTGCGGCTTCAACGCGGCCATCAGCTTGCCCATGTCCTTGGCGGACGCGGCACCGGTCTCGGCGATCGCGGCGTCGATGGCGGCGTCGACCTCCGTATCGGACAACTGCGCCGGCAGATAGACCGAGATCACCTTCATCTCCGCCTCTTCCTTGACGGCAAGGTCCTCGCGGCCGGCGGCACGGAACTGCGACACCGAATCGCGACGCGACTTCAGCATCTTCTCCAGAATCGACAGCACCTGCGCATCGCCCAGTTCGCTGCCGCGGTTGTCGACCTCGAACTTCTTGAATTCACTGGTGATCAGCCGGATGGTGTCGCGCTTCTCGGCCTCACCGGCCTTCATCGCGGCTTTCAGGTCATCCATGATCTGCTGCTTGATGCTCATCACTCTCTCCACAAGGCGTCACCGCGGACGCCAATTTCAAAACAACGGAAACGGAAAAAGCGCAGGTCGTTCGACCTGCGCCTTGCCATGCTCCGAGATCTCACTGCCGCACGTGGCGGCAGTGCCGTCCGTCAGTACAGACGCTTGCGCTTGGTGACGTCGCGCGCCGACTTGCGCTGCTGACGCTTCACGGCCGCAGCAAGCTTGCGCTTGCGCTCGGTCGTCGGCTTCTCGTAGTACTCGCGACGACGAGTCTCGGTCAGGACGCCTGCCTTCTCGCAGGACCGCTTGAAGCGGCGCAGGGCGTACTCGAAAGGTTCATTTTCACGGACTTTGACGCTCGGCATGAGAACTACGGGTCCTCGTTCAGCATGGAACATGGCGGGTCTTCCATGATAGCAGGCAATGCTTAACGAAACCCCGCGAGCCCAACCATGCGCGTCCTCGGTATCGAAAGTTCCTGCGACGAGACCGGAGTCGCCCTGTATTGCCTGGAGCGCGGCCTGTTGGCCCACCGCCTGCACAGCCAGATTGCCCTGCATGCAGCCTACGGTGGCGTGGTGCCGGAACTGGCCTCACGCGACCATGTTCGCAGACTGTTGCCACTGGTGCAGGAAGTGTTGGCCGAAGCCGGCCTGCATCGCGGGCAGATCGACGGCGTCGCCTACACCGCCGGCCCCGGACTGATCGGCGCGCTGATGGTTGGTGCCGCGGCAGGCCGGGCGTTGGCCTGGGCACTCGACGTCCCGGCGGTCGGCGTGCACCACCTCGAAGCGCATCTGCTGGCGCCGCTGCTCGAAGGCGGCCCGATGCCGACCCCCTTCGTCGCGCTGCTGGTATCCGGCGGCCACTCGATGCTGATCGAGGTGGCCGAACTGGGAAGTTACCGCCTGCTGGGCGACACGCTGGACGACGCCGCCGGCGAGGCCTTCGACAAGACCGCCAAGCTGCTGGGCCTGCCCTACCCCGGCGGCGCGGCGCTGGCCCAACTGGCCACGCAAGGCCAGACCACCCACAGCTTCGCGCGACCGCTGACCGATCGCCCCGGGCTGGACTTCAGCTTCAGCGGCCTGAAGACACAGGTGATGCTGGCCATCCAGCGCAACCAGCCGCTCGACGACAGCGGCCGCGCCAATGTCGCTAAGAGCTTCGAGGAGGCGGTGACCGAAACGCTGGCGATCAAATGCCGGCGAGCGATGCAGCAGACCGGCGCCGGCCTGCTGATCGTGGCTGGCGGGGTCGGCGCGAATCGCCGGCTGCGCGAACGACTGGCCGCCGATGCGGACGGCGGCGGCTGGCAGCTGCGCTATCCGCGGACCGCCTTCTGTACCGACAACGGCGCGATGGTCGCGCTGGCCGGAGCGCTCCGACTCGCCGCCGGTGACCGGCAGGACCTTGCCATCGACGTGCGGCCGCGCTGGGACCTGTCCGAACTGGCGCCGATGCGCTTCGAACTGCCCCCCACCTTCGCCCGTGCCGCCTGAAAGCACCGATCATCCGCCGCTTCACGCGGTGCCGAGGAGCTCCCCGATGGTCATCTACGAAGTCAATGTCACGGTGGCGGCCGAAGCTGCTCACGAGTACCGGATCTGGCTGGAGCAGCACGTGCTGGACCTGCTGGTGCTGCCGGGCTTCATTGCCGCCGAGATCAGCGAGATCGAGGACCCGCGGCCGGCTGATGGCGCGACCGGCTTCGTCGTGCATTACAAGCTGCAGACCCACGCCGCGCTCGACGCCTATCTGCGCGACTTCGCCCCGCAGGTCCGCGCCCGCGGCGAGGAACGCTTCCCCGGCCAGTTCCGCATCAGCCGACGCGTGCTGGCGATGGTCCACGAACGCCGCGCGCCGATCCCCGAAGATCTGGAATGAGGCACTGACTTAGTCGTAGCGGTGGTCACGCACGTAGATCACGCCACCCTCGACCTGCACCGGAAACACCTCGACGCCGGTGTAGGCTGGCGGATTCAGCGCCGCCCCGCTCTTCAGATCGAAACGCGCGCCATGGCGGATGCACTCGACCGTATGGCCCTCGACCGGGCCGCCGGCCAGCTCGCCGCCGTCATGGGTGCAGACGTCTTCGATGGCGTAGTACGCCTCGCCGATCCGGTACACCGCCACAAAGCTGCCCGACAGCTCGACCAGCCGATAGGCCCCATCGGCCAGTTCACCCACCCGCGCCACGCTGATCCAGTCCGCCATGCCGAAGCTCCCTGAAAGTCCGCGCCAGAGCTTAGCCGCGGCCGGTCGCGCCACCGTGGACGTCCGGCCATGAGCACGCTGCCGATCCACGCCGCCCTGCCTGCACTGCAGGAGGCGCTGACGCTATCCAACGCCGTCGTGCTCGAAGCGCCGCCCGGCGCCGGCAAGACCACCGTGGTGCCGCTGGCGCTGAAGGACGCCGCCTGGCTGGATGGCCGGGGCATCGTGATGCTGGAGCCGCGCCGGGTGGCCGCGCGGCTGGCCGCCGAGTACATGGCCCGCCAGCTCGGCGAGCCGGTCGGCGCCACGGTCGGCTACCGGATCCGCTTCGACAGCAAGATCGGTCCGGCCACCCGGATCGAGGTGGTGACCGAGGGCATCCTGACCCGGATGCTGCAGGACGACGCCGCCCTCGACGCCTACGGCCTCGTGATCTTCGACGAGTTCCACGAGCGCCACCTGCAGGCCGACCTCGGCCTCGCGCTGGCGCTGGACGCTCAGGCGCAGCTACGGCCAGAACTGCGCCTGCTGGTGATGTCGGCCACGCTGGACGGCGAGCGTCTCGCCCGCCACCTCGGTGCCGAGCGGGTGCGTTCGGAGGGGCGGAGCTTCCCGGTCAGCGTCGACTACGACGCCGGGCGTCGCGAGGAGCCGCTGCCCGCCAAGGTCGCCCGCGGTGTCGAGCGCGCCCTGGCCGAGTCGGAGGGCGACGTGCTGGTGTTCCTGCCCGGTAAGCGCGAGATCCAGCAGGCGATCAGCGCCATCACCGAACGCTGCCCGGAGGTCGAGGCGCTGCCGCTGCATGGCGACTTGCCGGTCGAGGCGCAGACGCGCGCCGTGGCACCCGCCGCGGACGGACGCCGCCGCGTGATCGTCGCCACCAATGTCGCCGAGTCCAGCCTGACACTGCCCGGCGTACGCGCCGTGGTCGACGCCGGGCTGGCGCGCGAATCACGCTTCGACCCGGCGCGCGGCTTCGCGACGCTGAAGACGGTGTCGATCAGCGCCGCCTCGGCTACCCAGCGGGCCGGTCGCGCCGGCCGCCTCGGTCCGGGCTGGTGCCTCAGACTCTGGCCGCGCGAACAGCGGCTGGACGCCGAACTGAAGCCCGAAATCGCGATTACCGACCTCTCGGGACTGGCGCTGGACCTGAAGCGCTGGGGCGAGGCCGAGCTGCGCTTTCTGGATCCGCCACCGCCCGGCCATCTGGCGCAGGCCAACACGCTGCTCGCCGATCTGGGCGCGCTGGACGCGCAGGGCCGACTCAATGGTCACGGCCGCGCGCTCGCGCAGTACGGCACCCATCCGCGGCTGGCCAACATGCTGCTGCGCGCCCGCGACGGCCGTGCCCGCGCGCTGGCCTGCGACCTGCTGGCGCTGATCGAATCGCGCGATCCGCTGACCGGCGACGCCCGGCGGCAGGACGATCTGCGGCTGCGCTGGAAGGCGCTGGCCGCCTGGCGGCAACGCCGTGGCGGCGCGACCCTCGGCGCCGACCCGCTGGCGCTGAAAGCCATCGACCACCTCGCCAGCCAGTGGCGTAGGCGGCTGAAAGCCCCCGAACCGCCCACGGAAGTGGCATCGCACGAACTCGGCGACCTGCTGCTGCACGCCTACGCCGACCGCGTCGCGATGAGCCGCGACAAGCAGGGCCTGCGCTACGCGCTGTCCAATGGCCGCGGCGCCAGTCTGCGGCCCGACTCCGGCCTGCGCGGCGAACGCTGGCTGGTCATCGCCGACTTCGCCGACGACGCCGCCGACGCGACGATCCGTCAGGCCCTGCCCTTCGACACCGACCGGCTCGCCGCCGAGTATCCGGAGCGGCTGAGCCGCAGCGAGACGGTCGAAGTCGACCCGGCTACCGACGCCGTCAGCGCCTGGGCCATCGAGCGCTTCGGCTCACTGGAGCTGTCGAAACGGCGCGTTGCGGTTCGTGATCCGGCGAAAGCCCTGCTCGGCGTGGTGCGGGCCCGCGGCTTGGGCGTGCTCGACTTCGGCGAAGAGCTCGCGCAGTGGCGCCTGCGGGTGCTGCGCCTTGCCGAGTGGTGCCCGGAGTTGCGCCTGCCGGACCTGGCCGATGCCGCCCTGCTCGCCACGCTGGACGACTGGCTGCTGCCGTGGCTGTCCGGCCGCACGCAGCTGAAGCACCTGGGCCACGGCGAGCTCGCGCAGGCACTGAAGGGCCTGCTGGACCGCGAGCAGCTGCGCCGCGTCGACGCCGAGGCGCCGAGGGCACTCACGGTGCCCAGCGGCATGACCCGCGCGCTGGTCTATCACCCCGAGGAGCCGCCGGTGCTGGCGGTCAAGCTGCAGGAGCTGTTCGGCTGCGCCGACACCCCCCGCATCGCGATGGGGCGGGTCTCGGTCGTACTGCACCTGCTCTCCCCCGGCGGACAGCCGGTGCAGGTCACCCGCGATCTCAAGGGCTTCTGGGACCGGACCTACGCTGACGTCAGAAAGGACCTCAAGGGCCGCTACCCGCGTCACCCGTGGCCGGACGACCCGTGGGCGGCGCAGCCTACGCACAGGGCCAAGCCGCGCGGGACTTGAGGTCGACCGAATCCGGGATTCGTCGTCAACGGCTCGGACCGTAGCATAGCGGGCGACACGACGACATCGGCGGCAGCCAAGCACGCCGTTTCTCTCACCTCGGCGTGTTTGCCGCAAACTCGATCAACGCTTCCGCGCTGCTCAAGGTCTTCCGCTTGTAATCACTTCCATACACCACACTGAACTCCTTGCCAACTCCCCCAGATATCTCAAAAGACTCATCGATGCTAATTCTGACCATGACCGAATAGGCCTGCTTGTTCACGAAATATCTAATCGGATACCAACTCCCGAAACGGCTACCAAAACGCGTGGCTGAAGCATCTCCAGCGCCCCCGCCAGCCCAGCCTGCAATGTGCGACGGCACGACTGCGGTCTGATCGCAAACAGCCTGAACGGATATCGCTGTTTCAGCCGCGAAAATTTTCGCGGCGCGCAGGGAATGATCATGCGCCATCCAGACCAGAATCTGGACTGCTACAAACAACAACGGCCCCACTGCTCGAATCCACTGATCTCGCCAATTACCATCCCGGAACAGCAAAGCCTTGATCAACAGCAGCATCAACGAAATAATCGACCACACAAACGCGACGCCGAGCAGAAGATGCAAGAAGGCCGTTCCAATATCGACCGGCACCTTCGCGAGCGAAAGCAATGAAAGCGGTGGGATAATGACGAAAGCCCAACGAAGCACGCGATTCATGAGGGCAACCGTGCGCAAAAGCAGGGAGAAGATTCAGACAAAAATGAAAAACAGAGTCGTTTGTAAAAATCCATCAATTTTATCTCCAAGTGACGAACGACTCAAACCGCAGCACCCCGCAATGCGTTCCAACTTTCGCGCTGGTGCGCGGCGGCCCAGAACCAGCCGGTCAACCTCGCCCACCTGCGCGGAATGAGCGTCATCCGCAACGCCCTCGGTCAACAGCTTCAGAGCCTCCTGCCGATCCACTCCGGCTTCCTCGACGAGATCGACATGGCGCCTGATAACCGGCGAAATGATCCCCAACGCGCAAGCGCATCCGCAGCCCTCCATGCACCGGCGCAGGGTAACCCGCCTGCCGGCGGCGAACCCAGCGGGGCGGGGGTCAGGAAGTCACCGGAGTGGAGCGGATTGCGTGGCTTGACCAGGCCCGGTACGGAATTCATCGCCCGCGCGCGCAGCCCTCAAACCAGATGCAGAAACACCGCGACGAAATGGCAGGCGCCGCCGGCCAGCACGAAGCCGTGCCAGATCGCGTGGCTGTAGCGCCAGGCCTTGGCCATGTAGAACAGAGTGCCGAGGGTGTAGGCGATGCCGCCGGCCAGCAGCCAGCCCAGCGTCGCCAGCGACAGGGCATCGAGCATGGGCTTGATGGCGACCAGCACCAGCCAGCCCATGCCGATGAAGATCAGGGTGGAAACACCCTTGAAGCGGCCGGTGAAGTACAGCTTGAACACCACGCCGGCCAGCGCCAGCCCCCAGACCACGCCGAACAGCGTGAAACCCCAACTGTCGCGCAGGCCCACCAGCGTGAACGGGGTGTAGGTCCCGGCGATCATCAGGAAGATCGCGCAATGGTCCAGCACCTTGAGCCTCGACTTGGCCAGCGGGTGGGCGATGGCGTGGTACAGCGTCGAGGCGGTGTAGAGCAGCAGCAGCGTGCTGACGTAGACCGCCGCACTGACGATCCGCCACGGGTCCGCCGACAGGCTGACCAGGGTCAGCAACACCGCACCGGCGCCGATGGCCACCAGCAGACCAGTGCCGTGGGTGATCGCGTTGGCGACTTCCTCGCCGAAGCTGTAGGGCGGGTCGTGCGGGGGCGTTTTCATGGGGTGAAGCGTAGCGGGATCCGCTGGAGCACGCTGCACAGTTGTGCAGAAACGTCGAATTCCGCCACTGAAGCCATCAATGCCACCCAGACTCGGCCAGCGTGACATGCGGTTGGAAGCCCCGATCAGCCCGTCCTCAAGGCACCCGCACCCACCCCTCCATCAGCACCCGCGCGCTGCGACTCATCGTGGCGGCGGTGACGGTCCACTGGCCGTCGCGCTGCTCGGCGGCAGCGCCGACGCGCAGGGTGCCGGAGGGGTGGCCGAAGCGGACCACGGCGCGGGCGCCGCTGGCGGCTTCGCTGACCAGCGTGCCGGGGATGGCGGCCGCCGTGCCGATCGCGACCGCGCAGGTGCCCATCATGGCGTGGTGCAATTTGCCCATTGACAGGGCGCGGCAGCGCAGGTCGATGTCGGTGGCGGCGATCGGCTTGCCGCTGGAGGCGGTGTAGTCGGCCGGCGGGGCGACGAAGGCGACTTTCGGCGTGTGCTGGCGCTTCGCGGCTTCGCTGACGTCCTTGATCAGGCCCATCGCCAGCGCGCCGTGGGCACGCAGGGTTTCAAACATCGCCAGCCGCGCGGCATCGTTGTTGATGTCCGGCTGCAGTTCGCTGCCGGTGAGGCCCAAGTCGGCGGCGCGGACGAATACGGTCGGGATACCGGCGTTGATCAGCGTGGCCTCGATGCGGCCGATGCCCGGCACCTCCAGCGTGTCCGCCAGCTGGCCGGTCGGAAACAGCGCCCCGCCGCCGCTGTCGTCGTCGGCCGCCGGATCGACGAAGGTGAGCGCGACTTCGGCGGCCGGAAAGGTGACGCCGTCGAGTTCGAAGTCACCGAGTTCCTGCACCTCGCCGCCACTCATCGGCACCTCGGCGACGATGGTCTTGCCGATGTTGGCCTGCCAGATTCGCACCGTGGCGATGCCATCGGCGGGCACGCGGGCCGGTTCGATCAGGCCCTGGGTGATCGCGTAGGGCCCGACCGCGGCGCTCAAGTTTCCGCAGTTGCCGCTCCAGTCGACGAAGGGCTGGTCGATCGAGACCTGGCCGAACAGGTAGTCGACATCGTGGTCGGGCCGTTCGCTGCGGCTGAGGATGACCGTTTTGCTGGTGCTGGACGTCGCACCGCCCATGCCGTCGATCTGCTTGCCATACGGATCGGGGCTGCCGATCACGCGCAAGAGCAGCGCGTCGCGGGCCGGACCGGGCGCCTGCGCCTCCGGCGGCAGCTGGTCCAGCCGGAAAAACACGCCCTTGCTGGTGCCGCCGCGCAGATAGACGGCAGGAATGCGGCGCTGCGGTGCAGGGCGTGTCATCGGGAGTCTCCGGGATGGCGGGGTCGGTAGCCTCGCGCCGGCGCCACGGGTCGGCAAGCCTCCGCCACATTCGGGTGACGCACGGCTCCGTTACGCTTCACGCATCCCGTTCCCGAGCAGGCAGACACCCATGAGCCAGTGGTACCTGAGCTACAACGGTCAGCAGACCGGCCCCTACGACTTCGCCACCGCCGCTGGCATGGCCCGGCAGAATCCGTCGGGCTACGCCTGGCGCGACGGCATGGCCGGCTGGCTGCCGATCGCCCAGCTGCCGGAGCTGCTCAACGCCGCCGGCCCGGGTCCGGGCCCGGCGCCGATGGCGCCGCCGCCGATCGGCGCGCTGCAGCGTTCGGATGAAATCGACTTCAAGATTTTCGGCGAGGACATGCAGTTCGTCGAAGTCGAGCTGGATCCGGGCGAGAGCTGCATCTCCGAGGCTGGCGCGATGATGTACAAGAATGCGCACGTCAAGATGGAGACCATCTTCGGCGATGCCTCGCAGCAATCGCAGCAGGCCTCCTTCGCGCAGAAGCTGCTCGGCGCCGGCAAGCGGCTGATCACTGGCGAGTCGCTGTTCACCACGGTATTCACCAACGTCGCTTCGCAAGGCAAGGCGCAGGTCGCCTTTGCCGCACCCTATCCGGGCACGATCATCCCGCTGTCGCTGAAGGAATACGGCGGCCGGCTGATCGCGCAGAAGGAGAGCTTCCTCTGCGCCGCCAAGGGCGTGTCGATCGGCATCCACTTCCAGCGCAAGGTGATGACCGCGCTGTTCGGCGGCGAGGGCTTCATCATGCAGAAGCTCGAAGGCGACGGCCTGGTGTTCGTGCACGCCGGCGGCACCGTGGTGCAACGTGACCTCGCCCACGGCGAGATCCTGCACGTCGATACCGGCTGCGTGGTGGCGATGACCGATACGGTCAACTTCGACATCGAGCAGGTCGGCGGGGTCAAGAGCATGATTTTCGGCGGCGAGGGCGTGTTCTTCGCCAGACTGACCGGCCCCGGCCACGTCTGGCTGCAGTCGCTGCCCTTCTCGCGGATGGCCGGCCGGATCTTCGCCGCGGCCCCGCAGGGCGGTGGTGTGGCCAAGGGCGAGGGCTCGGTGCTGGGCGGTCTCGGCGGCATCATCTCCGGCGACCGCGGCTTCTGAGGATGAGCAGCCATCCTCGCCCGGTCGTCCTGATCACCGGCGGCGCCAAGCGCGTCGGCGCCGCCATCGCGCGATTGCTGCATGCCGAGGGCTACGACCTCGCCATCCACTACCGCAGCTCGGCCCTGGCCGCCGAGCACCTGAAACGCGAGCTGGAAGCGACCCGTCCCGACAGCGTGCTGCTCTGGCAGGGCGAGCTCGGTGCGCTGGAGACCCTTCCGCAGCTGGTCGAAACGGTCCTGAGCCGCTACGGCCGGCTGGACGGGCTGGTCAACAACGCCTCGGGCTTCTATCCGACGCCGTTCGGCGAGGTCACGCCGGCGCACTGGGATGAACTGTTCGCCAGCAATGCCAAGGGCCCATTCTTCCTCGCCCAGGCCGCGGCGCCCGCGCTGAAGGCCAGCCGCGGCGCGATCCTGAACATCGTCGACCTCTACGCCAAGCATCCGCTGCCGCGCTACCCGGTCTATTCGATGGCCAAGGCCACGCTGGCGATGCTGACGAAGGTGCTGGCGCTGGAACTGGGCCCGGAGGTGCGCTGCAACGGGATTGCGCCCGGCGCCATCCTGTGGCCGGAGGACGGCAAGCCCTACGCGGCCCAGCAGAAACTGATCGACGCCACCGCGCTGAAGCGGGTCGGCGAGCCGGCCGACATCGCCCGGGCGGCGCTGTTCCTGCTGCGCGACGCACCCTTCGTGTCCGGGCAGATCCTGCCGGTCGACGGTGGCCGCGGATTGACGGCCTGATGGCCAAGCCGCTGCCGTTCGGTGCCCATCCGGACGGCGGCGGCTATTCTCGCGCGTTTCCGCGGTTTGAAGGCGCACCTCCGTGAAAGAACACCTCGTCCAGCTGCTGCAGGAAGCCCTGCTGAACCTGAAGCGGCAGCAGAAGCTGGACCTGCCGACCGACCTGCCCTTCACCATCGAGCGCACCCGTTCGCGCGAGCACGGTGATTTCGCCAGCAACATCGCGATGGTGCTGGCCCGCCACGCGAAAATGAGTCCGATGGACCTCGGCGCGCTGATCGTCAAGGCGATCCCGGAATCCCGGCAGGTCGACAAGGTCAACCTCGCCAAGCCCGGCTTCATCAATTTCACCGCCAACCGCACCTGCCTGCTCGGCGTGCTGAAGCGGATCAGCGAACAGGCCGCCGATTACGGCCGCAGTAACATCGGTGAAGACGAACCCATCACGGTGGAGTACGTCTCCGCCAACCCGACCGGGCCGCTGCACGTCGGCCACGGCCGGATGGCTGCTTTCGGCGCCAGCCTGACCGCGATCCTCGCCCACGCCGGTTACGACGTGCAGCGCGAGTACTACGTCAACGACTACGGCCGGCAGATGGACATCCTCGCCACCAGTGTGTGGCTGCGCTATCTGGAGCTGACCGGCCAGCCGGCGCGCTTCCCGGACAATGGCTACCGCGGCGACTACGTCATCGAGGTCGCCCGCCAGCTACGCGTGCACGAGGGCGATGCGCTGCGGCTGGATTCGCCCGCCGAGCTTGCCGCCGGGCTGCCGCCGGATGAATCGCAGGGCGGCGACAAGGAAACCCACGTCGACGCGCTGATCAGTCGCGCCCGCTCGCTGCTCGGTGCCGGCTACGAGCGCGTCTACGACTTTGCGCTGGCCCGCCTGCGCGGCGCGATCCGCGAGGAACTGGGCGCCTTCGGCGTGCAGTTCGACGAGTGGTGCAGCGAACGCGGCCTGGCCCGGTCCGGCGCCATCGAGGCCGCGCTGGAACAGATGCGCGGGCTCGGTCACCTGTACGAGAAGGACGGCGCGCTCTGGTTCCGCTCCAGCGTGCTCGGCGACGAGAAGGACCGCGTGGTCGTTCGCGAGAACGGCCAGTCCACCTATTTCGCTTCCGACATTGCCTACCTGAAGCACAAGTTCGACCGCGGCTACGCCAAGGCCGTCTACGTGCTCGGCGCCGACCACCACGGCTACATCGGCCGCCTGAAGGCCGCCGCCCGCGGCCTCGGCATGGATCCGGATCGCGTCGAGATCGTGCTGGTCCAGTTCGTCTACCTCTACAAGGACGGCGTGGAAGTCGCGATGGGCAAGCGCGAGGGCAAGTTCGTGACCCTGCGCGACCTGCGCGACGAGGTCGGCAACGACGCCGCGCGCTTCTTCTACGTGATGCGCTCGCACGAACAGTCGCTGGACTTCGACCTCGAACTGGCGAAGAAGCAGTCGGCCGACAACCCGGTGTTCTACGTGCAGTACGCCCACGCCCGGATCTGCGCGGTGTTCCGCCGGCTGGAGGACCGCGGTCTGCCGAAGTACATCCCGGCCACCGGCGAGGCCGCCCGCACGCAGCTCACCGAGGATCGCGAAATCGAGCTGGTCACCGCGCTGCTGCGCCTGCCGGAGACCATCGAGAACGCCGCCCGCCTGCGCGCACCGCACATCCTCGCCAACTACCTGCGCGAGGTTGCCGCCGCCCTGCACGCTTACTACGACGGCGAGCCGCGCATCGAACTGCTCTGCGACAACGACGAACTGCGCAATGCGCGGCTGCTGCTTCTGTCTGCCACCCGGCAAGTGCTGGGCAACGGCCTGAAGCTGCTGGGCGTCAGCGCGCCCGAGGTGATGGAACGCAAGAGCGACGGAGCCGTCTGATGGCGCGTGCGTCCGGCCGGCAGGCCACCCGCAACGAGCGCCAGCCGCTGCCCTTCTGGGTCGGACTGGTCGCCGGCTTCTTCCTCGGCATCGTTGCGGCCTCGGTCTTCATCTATCGCGACTACAACCTGGAGCGGCAACGCGCGGCCGACGCCGGCACCCGCCCCACGCCTGCGCTGACGCCACCCGCGCACTCGCCACCAACGCTGCCGCCGCGGCTGCTGGAACCGGTGGCCCCGTCGCCGACTCGGCCCGAGTCCTTCGCCGTGGCGCCGGCAACTGCCCCCGCCACACCGGTCGCGACACCGCCCGCGGCTGCGCCTGCGCCTGCTCCGGCGGCAACCTCGGGCGGACGCTCGCTGGTGGCCGGCAGCCTGCGCAGCGAGGTCGAAGCCGAGCAGCGCAAGGCCGAACTGGCCCTGCTGGGCGTGTCCTCGCGGGTGGTCAGGGCCACCGTCAACGGCGAGCAGCGCTACCGGGTCACGATCGGCCCGTTCCGCAGTGATGCCGATCTAGAGCAGACCCGCGCGCAGTTGAAGAACAACGGCGTCGACAGCTTCCCGACGCAGTGAGCCGATGAGCGCTCCCGCACCGCCGCTGAGCATCGACTGGCTGGGCCGCAGCGCCTACACGCCCGTGTGGGAGGCGATGCAGGCCTACACCGCCGAGCGCGGTCCGGACAGCGCCGACCAGCTGTGGCTGACCGAGCACGAAGCGGTCTACACGCTGGGCCAGGCCGGGCGCTGGGAGCACGTGCTGGCGCCCGGCGATATCCCGGTGATCCCGGTGGATCGTGGCGGCCAGGTCACCTACCACGGCCCCGGCCAGCTGATGGCCTACACGCTCTACGACCTGCGCCGGCTCGGCATCGGCGTCCGCGAATTGGTCAACCGGATCGAGCAGGCGGTGATCGACAGCCTGCGCGAATGGGCGATCGAAGCCGAACGCAGCCCGGGCGCGCCCGGCGTCTACGTCAACGGCGCCAAGATCGCTGCGCTGGGCCTGCGTGTCCGTCGCGGCTGCAGCTTCCACGGCCTCGCCTTCAACGTCTGCATGGACCTGGAGCCCTACGCGCGGATCAATCCCTGCGGCTATCAGGGCCTGCGCGTCACCGACGTCCACGGCGAGGGCGGCCCGGCCGACCTCGGCGTGGTCGCGCTGGAACTGGCGCGGCAGCTGGCCCGGCAGTTCGGGCATGCAGTGCCGATCAGCGTGCCGGTGCCGTGAGCGCACATCCGGTCACCGACTTCGAGCATTTCCACGTCACTGCGGCTCCATGCCTGCCACGTCGCGCAGCGGCGGATGCGACCTCCCGAGAACGCCGACGTCCTCGTCGGCTCCAGGCTTGATGCCGGCGAGGACGCCGGCGCTCCCAGAGCAGCCCGGTGCAGCCCGGCGGCGCCGCCGGTCCGGCTGACACTTCGGCTCATACCAGCTCCGCAGACTGCCCAGCCGCACCATCCGGCTTTCCGGCACGATACGGCCTCCACGCCGGGGGAGGCCCGCATGCACATCCGTGAAGCCCAGAGCGACGCCGAGCTGAAGTCGCTGTACGTCGTCCTGCATCAGCTGCGACCGCAGTACACCAGCGCCGAGGCGCTGCTGGCGGTGCTGCTGCCGGCCGTCCGACATGAGGGCTTGCGGGTGCTTGCCTGCTACGACGAGGGCAGCGTGGTGGCGGTGCTGACCTTCCGCGTGCAGACCATGCTGTCGCGCGGCCGCGTCGCCTACGTCGACGATCTGGTCACCGCCGAGCACGCCCGCAGCCGAGGCTATGGCAAGGCGCTGCTGGATCACCTGATCGCGCTGGCGCGGCAACTCGGGCTCGCTGCGATCCACCTCGATTCCGGCGTCCAGCGCTTCGACGCGCATCGTTTCTACCTGCGCGAGCGCTTCGCGATCCGCTGCCACCACTTCCAGCGTGCACTGGACGGCCAGCCGTGAATCGCGCGTTGCAAAGCACCGCCGCGCTGCTGGAGCGGCTGATCGAGGGCATCGGGCTGTGCCTGCTGCCCTTCGCGCTGTACGTCGTGGTCGGGGAGTTCCTGGTCACCGCGCTGCGCTACGGCATCGGCTTCTCGCAGAACTGGCTCAACGAGAGCGTGCTGGCCGCCAACGCGGTGATCTTCCTGCTCGGCGCAGCGTGGGCACTTCAGCACGACCAGCACGTCCGCGTCGATGTGTTCTCGCGCCACTTCAGCCCGCGCGGCCGGGCGATCGCCGAGCTGATCGGGCTCGCCATGTTCCTGCTGCCGGTCGGGCTGCTGATCGTCGGCATCAGCGCGGACTACGTCGCCCAGAGCTACCGGATCGGCGAACACTCGCGTGAAGCCGACGGCCTGCCCTATCTGTGGCTGCAGAAGGCGCTGATCCCGGCCGGCGCGGTGCTGCTGCTGATCGCCGGTCTTGCCCGCGCGCTGCGGCAGATCCTGCTGCTGCGTGGCGTCGGCACCACGACGGTCGAGGCCGGGAGCCACGCGCCATGAGCCTCGCCGAAGTCCTCGCCGTCCTCTTGTTCTTCAGCCTGATTGCCGCACTCGGGCTGGGGTTTCCGGTCGCGCTGACGCTGGGCGGCATGGCGCTCATCTTCGCTGGCCTCGGCATGGCGCTCGGCGTGTTCGACCCGACCTTTCTGGAGGCTTTCCCGAACCGGATCTACGGCACGATGGGCAACGAGACGCTGCTCGCCGTGCCGCTGTTCGTGTTCATGGGCGTGATGCTGGAGCGCTCGCTGGTCGCCGAGCGGCTGCTGACCACGATGGCCGGCCTGTTCGGCCGCAAGCGCGGGGGCCTGGTCATCGCGGTCATGCTGGTCGGCGCGGTGCTCGCCGCCAGCACCGGCATCGTCGGGGCCACCGTGGTGACGATGGGCCTGATCGCACTACCGACGATGCTGAAAAGCGGCTACGACCCGCGGCTGGCCTGCGGAACGATTGCCTCGGCCGGCACGCTGGGGCAGATCATTCCGCCCTCGGTGGTGCTGGTGCTGCTCGGCGACCAGCTCGGCAATGCCTACCAGCAGGCCCAGCTGAAGCTCGGCAACTTCAGCCCGAAAGCCGTGGCGGTCGGCGACCTGTTCATCGGCGCGCTGATCCCGGGTCTGCTGCTGGTCGGGCTGTACCTGCTGTACCTCGGTGCGGTCGCAGTCCTGCAGCCGCACCGCGCCCCGGCGCTGTCCGACGCCGCGCTGGCGGTCCGTCCGCGCGGTCGCGACCTGGTGGTGGCGCTGGTCGCGCCGCTGACGCTGATCCTGCTGGTGCTGGGCTCGATCCTCGGCGGGATCGCCACGCCCACCGAGGCCGCCGCGATCGGCGCGGTCGGTGCCCTCGCGCTGGCCGCGGCCGTGCGCCAGCTCGACCTGCCGCGACTGAAGGACGTGCTGCGACAGACGGTGCTGGTGACCAGCATGGTCTACCTGATCCTGATCGGCGCCGCGCTGTTCTCGCTGGTGTTCCGCGGCTTGGGCGGCGATGACCTGGTCCACCGGGTGCTGGACGGCATCCCGGGCGGCGTCTGGGGTGCGATCTTCGCGGTGATGCTGCTGATGTTCCTGCTCGGCTTCGTGCTCGACTTCATCGAGATCGTGTTCGTGGTCGTACCGATCGTCGGGCCGGTGCTCCTGATGATGGGCGTGGATCCGATCTGGCTCGGCGTGCTGATCGCGATGAACCTGCAAACCAGCTTCCTGACGCCGCCCTTCGGTTTCGCGCTGTTCTACCTGCGCGGCGTCGCGCCGCCCGAGCTTCCGACCACGGTGATCTGGCGTGGCGTGGTGCCCTTCATCGTGATCCAGCTGATCATGCTGGTGATCCTGTGCCTGTTCCCGGGGCTCGCGACCTGGTTGCCGGCGCAGGTGGGAGAGTGAAGATGGCAATCTTCGGGGCTGTCCATCACGCCGAGTTCTGTCCATGACCCTTCCTGCGCTCCGCCACCGCCTTCGCCAGATTCCCTGGTTGGTCTCCGGTCTGACCGGTCGATTCGGCCAACCGGCAATCTGCCCGGCCTGCGGCGGGCGCAACCACGACTCGCTGGCCTGGAAGGGCTTCTTCCAGATGCTGGAATGTCGGCAATGCGGTCTTTGCCATCGCTTCCCCAACGAGAGCGCGACGGCCCTGCAGACCTTTTACGACGATGGCTACGCAGAGCCGGGGTTGACGACCGAGCTACCCGATGACGCGAAGCTGGCACACCTGCTGGCCAGTCGATTTGTCGATTCCGGCAAGGATTTTCGCTGGTTGATCGAACGCTTGCAGGCGCTGGGCCTGAAAGCCGGCGATCGAGTACTCGATTACGGCGCCAACTGGGGTTACTGCACCTGGCAACTGCGTCAGGCCGGCTTCGACGCGGTGGGCTATGAGCTCTCGCGGCCCCGAGCGGCTTATGCCGCAAAACTCGGCGTGACGGTCGAAACCAACCTCGACCGGCTCGGCGACGGCTTCAAGATGGTGGTGTCCTGTCACGTGATCGAACACGTGCCGGATCCGCGTGCCTCGCTCGAACAGCAGTTGGCCCGGGTGGTGCCGGGCGGATTGGTGGTGGCCTTCACGCCCAACGGCAGCGCGGCGTTCCGCAGCGCGGAGTCAACCCGTTGGTATCGCTCCTGGGGGCAGGTGCACCCGGTGCTGTTGACCGACCGCTTCTGTCGGGTCGTCGCCGCCGACCGACCGTGCCTGGTCACCAGCGAGGGCGGCAGCGAACGCCTTGCACGCTGGAATCCGGGACAGCAGGAGGTGGATCGCTGCGATCAGGATTTCCTCACGCTGGTGCTGCGACGGCCAGACTGATTCAACCCAGATCTCCCGCAAGGGCCCCGAACACCGCCAGCGCCGCGAGGCCGGCGGTTTCGGTACGCAGCACCCGTGGCCCGAGCCGCAGGCCGCGACAGCCGGCGGCCCGCAGCGCAATCCGGTCGCGATCGCCGAAACCGCCTTCCGGACCGATGGCCAGCAGCAGCGACGGCGTCGGGCCCTCCAGCCCGGCGACGGCCTCGGCGGGTCGCGTGTCGGCCTCGGGATCCAGATACCAGCGGGACGCCGGCAGGTCGGCGCTCACCAGCGCCTGACCCAGCGACTGCGGCAGATCCAGCTGCGGCAGATCGGCGCGACCGCACTGCTCGCAGGCGCCGGCCAGCACGCCCTGCCAATGCGCCAGCCGTCGACCAGCGCGGTCCTCGTCCAGCTTCACCTCGCTGCGTTCGGTATGCACCGGCAGGATCCGCGCCACGCCCAGCTCGGTGGCCTTCTGCAGGATCAAATCCATCTTCTCGCCGCGGGCCAGCGCCTGCACCAGCACGATGGACAGCGGCGCGGGCGGAATCGCCGGGCGCAGCTCGACAATCCGGATCCGGCCGGATGCCGGGTCGACCAGCTCCGCCAGCGCTTCGCGGCCGCAACCGTCGAAGACCAGCAGCGACGCGCCGGCACGCAGACGCAACACGCGCACCAGATGCCCCTGGGCATGCGGACTCAATCCCAGCTCCGCCCCGGCTTGCAGGTCAGCGGACAGCAGCACTCGCGGCAGGCGCATCGGCATCGGCTCCAGGTCGGGGCCCTGCAGACTGCCACGGGGCATGGCAGCGCGGACAGCGCAGCGACGCGGGGGCCGATACTCTGCAGTGGTCCCCGAACCGAGTTCAGCCCGTGTCGTCAGTCGCGCCGACGCCGTCCCCCCGCAAGCCTACCGACGCCCGCGAAGGCGCACTGTTCACCGCGGCGCTGACGCATGCCTTCCGCAGTCGGCTCAACGCGGTACTCGGCAGCATGGAGCTGGTCAGCCAGACCCGCCTCAGCGAGGAACAGACGCGCTTCGTCGGCACGGCAGTCGACGAGGGCCGCGCGCTGCTGCAGCTGCTCAACGATGCACTCGATCTGGGCCGGATCGCAGCAGGCGAGGTCCGTATCGACGATGCGCCGCTGGATCCGGTCACGATCGCCGAGGGTGCACTGGGCAGCGTTGCGGCGCGGCTGCATGGCCGCGGCCTCGGTGCAATCGGCGTGATCGACCCGCAGACACCGGTGCTGCTCCGCGGTGACGCGGCCCGCCTGCGGCAGATTCTGGTCAATCTGCTCGACAACGCCTGCAAGGCCACCAGCAGCGGCAGCGTCAAGCTCCGGCTCTGGCCGGATCCGGAGGACCGCAGCGGCTGTCATCTGTGGTTCGAGGTGATCGACACCGGCCCCGGCGTGCCCGCTGCGATGCGCGAGCGGCTGTTCGAGCCCTTCGTGCCGGCCGGCGGCCGCGCCGACTGGCGGATGACCAGCCTCGGGCTCGGGCTGGCACTGTGCCGCGGCCTGGTCGAGCTGATGGGCGGCAGCATCGAGTACGAGGAACGTCGCGGCGGCGGTAGCGTGTTCCGCTTCGACGTGAGGCTCAAGCGCGACGTCGAGTTCGAGCGGCTCGCCGATTGGGTGGCCGAAGCGCGCGAACGGCGGATGTTGCTGGTCGACAGCGACCCGACCCGACGGATCGCGTTTGCCGAGCAGGCGCGCGCGTGGGGCATCAAGGTCCGCGTCACCCCGGACGGCGAGGCCGCGCTGACCCTGCTGAAGGCCGGCAGCTTCGACCTGCTGCTGGTGCATCAGGATGCGCAGGGTGCCGGTGCGCTGCTCGGCGCGGCGGTGAAGTCGCGCATCGCCGTGCTGGTGCCCTCCGGAACGCTGCCTCGGCGGGATCTGGCGTCGAAGGGCGCGCTGCTCTGGCTGTCGGCTCCCTTGCGCAGCCGCACCCTGTTGGACGCCCTGCTGGGCCGCGAGGTGGCCTCGCTGGAGGTCGTCGCGCTGCCCAGCGATCCGTCCGGCGGCACCCGCCCGCGCGTGCTGGTGGTCGAGGACAGCGAGGCCAACCGGCTGGTGATGTCGGCGCAGCTCGAACGGCTGGGCTGCACCGTCGATGCGGTGGAAACCGGCTCGGAGGCGCTCAGACTGGTCAGCCAGCGCACCTATGGCCTGGTCTGCACCGATATCTCGCTGCCGGACATGAGCGGCCTCGACGTGGCCGCGGCGATCCGCCGGCTGGGCGGGGATGCGGCTCGCGTCCCGATCGTCGCGGTCACCGGCGGCGTCCATCCGCAGGATCGGGAGCGCTGCCTCGCGGCCGGGATGAACGGCTATCTGTCGAAACCGGTCAATCGGCAGGACTTGCAGCGCGTGCTGGAGCGCTACCTGCCACGGACCGCCGTGGCCAAGGCCTGGGAACCCACCGTGATCGAGCAGATGGGCGAGAGCTTCGGCCTCAGCCGCGCGGTCGATCTGCTGGCGGCCTTCCAACGCGAACTGGGCCAGCGCCTCGGCCGGATCCGCGACTTCACCGACTTGACCCAGATCGGCAACGAAGCCCACGCGCTGAAGTCGGCCGCGCTGTCCTTCGGTGCCGAACCGCTCGGCGATCTGGCCCGCGATCTGGAAGAGCATTGCCGTGCCGGCCGGCTGGCCCAGGTCCAGGAAGGTCGCCGACAATTGCTCGGCCTGGGCCAGTCGGCCCTGCGGTCGGTTGGTGACTGGATCGAGCAACACCGAGAACGCGGCTGAAACCGCAGCGCGGCGCCCTTCCCCACCGGCGCTGACTGGGCAATCCTCCGGATCTCGCCACCGAGTCCGAGGCCGCCATGCGCACCATCGAGTCCCTCCTGCTGATCGACGACGACGATGTTTTCAGGAGCGTCACGGCGCGGGCGCTGACCCGCCTGGGCGTCAAGGTCGAGGTCGCTCCGGACAGCGCTACTGCGCTGGTCAAGCTGGTCACCCACCACTTCGATGCCGTGGTGCTGGACCTGAAGCTCGGCGCCGAGAATGGCCTGTCGCTGATCGAGGCAATCAAGCAGCGCAAGCCGAACGCCCGGCTGGTGCTGCTGACCGGCTACGCCAGCATTGCGACCGCGGTCGAGGCGATCAAGCGGGGCGCCGACGACTACCTGCCGAAGCCGATCGACGCCCCGCAGCTGCTGCAACTGCTGCGCGGCGACAAGAAGCCCGACGAGGACGAGCTGCTGGCCGAGGACGAACCCTCGCTGCGGCGACTGCGCTGGGAGCACGTGCAGCGCGTGCTGGCCGATCACGAGTTCAACGTCTCCGAATCCGCCCGCGTGCTCGGCGTGCATCGGCGCACGCTGCAGCGCTGGCTGGCCAAGCGGCCGGTGCGTCGCTAGCGGCCGGATCCGTTCCGGATTCGACGGTATCCGGGGCGGCCATCGGCAGTCAGGCACGCAGCCCGACTTGTTGCCAACGGCAGACGTTCGCCTTTGCTGAACACATCAGGCCAGAGCGTGCACACGCTAGAGTGCGCGCACCGTCGCAGGATCTCGCGATCTTTCACTCCGTCTTCATGCCGCAAACCCAGGTCCGCCGATGTGCCATTGCCTTGTCGTGTCCGGCATCGCCTGACGTTCACGTCGTCGCCAGGCTCTGACCATGTGCGGATTTGCGGGCCGGATCGCGATCCGGCATCTGCTTGCGCCCGCTGTCCTGGCGGTACCCCTGCTGCGTCGCGGACCTGACGGCTGGCATCACTGGGCCGCCGACCACCACGGCGTCGAGTTGCTGCATGCGCGGCTGGCCATCGTCGATCCGGACCCTCGAGCGCGACAGCCGATGACCAGTGCCGATGGCCAGCAGGTGCTGGCTTTCAATGGCGAGGTCTACAACTACCGCGCGCTGCGAACCCGGATCCAGGGCTGGAACTGGGTCAGCGACAGCGACACCGAAGTCCTGCTGGCGGGTCTGGCGCAGGAGGGGCCGGCCTTCCTGAAGCGGGCGCGGGGCATGTTTGCCGGGGCCTGGGTGGACCTGACGCGGCGAGAGGTGCATCTGTTCCGCGACCCGGTCGGCAAGAAGCCACTGCTGCTCTGGCCGCAAGCCGACGGCGAGATCCTGTTCGGCAGCTCGCTGACCGCCCTTCGGGTGATGTGCCGCCACGCGCCGCGCTGGCGGATCGAGGCGCTCCGCGATGTGCTGCGCGAGGGCTACATCGAGCCACCCGATGGACTGTACGAGGGCGTCGAGCACTTTCTGCCCGGTGAGCATCGGGTCTATGGCTTCGACGGAAGTCTGAAGTCGCGCGCACTGATCCAGCCCGGCGCCGTTCGACAGTATGCGGGCGAGCCCTCGGCAGAGGTCGACCGGCACGTCGCCGAATTGCTGGATCAAGCCATCGCCCGGCGGCTGGAGAACAACCCCGAGCCCGCGGCGCTGCTGTCCGGCGGCATCGACTCCACGCTGGTGTGTCAGATCGCTGCCCGTCAGCTGGCCGAGCGTGGCCAGCGACTCCGGGTGTTTTCGCTGAAGCCCTTCTTGCCGGGCACCCACGACGAGCCGTGGGCCCGTGAGGCGGCGCGACGGATCGGGCTGCAGATCGAATGGGTGCGCTTGCCGACCCGGAATCTGGTCGGCCGGGTGCTGGCGGCCATCGAGGGTATGGATGAGCCTCTGGCGATGATCGCGTTCATCAACGTCTGGGAACTGGTCCGCGCCGTCGGTGCCTACAGTCGGGTCCTGCTGACCGGCGATGGCGGCGACGAGGTTTTCCTCGGGTATGGAAAGCCGGACGACTGGCAGCACAAGCCCTCCGCACTGCAGAACCGCATCACCCCCGGCGCGCCGTTTCCGGTCTGGTTCGGTCCCTGGGCGCAGCGCTGCGCCGGCAGCGATCTGTTCGGTCATGGCTTTCAGAAAGTCGATCGCGCCAGTGCCGAGCAAGGCGTCGAGATCCGCTGCCCGCTGCTGGATTACGACCTCGGTGCCTACCTGCGCAGCCTGCCGGCCGAAGAGCTGCTCCGCGGGGGCCGGATGAAGGCACTGGCCAAGGCACAGCTGCGCGGCTTCCCGGATCGGTTTCTGGAGCGTCGGAAGCTCGGCATCACCTACAACCTGCGCTGGCAGTGGCTGTTCTCGCGGTTTGCGGGACTGCGCGAACGCATCGACATCGACGTGCAAACGGCGCTGGCCGCCGATCTGCCGGCGGCCCTGCGCACCCCGCCGTCGTCGTGGTCGACCCTGGCCATTCATCAGCACTTCCAGCAGGCCTTCGCCTTGCTGGTCCTGTCACGCTGCCTGCGACGCGACCCCGTCGGCAACCGCTGAGCCTCCGACGTGGACCCGATCGACCTGCGCCGCCTGCTGACCCAGTTGGTGATGCCGCTGAATGTCGGACTCAGCCTGGCGCTTGGCGGTGCCCTGCTGGCGCTCGCCCTGCAGCGGCATCCCCGCCTGCGGCGGCTGGCGCTCGGGCTGGCGATGGCCGGGGTGCTGCTGCTGTGGATCGCAGCAATGCCGTGGACCGCACACACCCTGCTGCACGGTCTCGAAGCGGCCTATCCGCCGCGACCGGCCGCGATCTGCGGCGGCGCATCGACGACCGTCGATGCCATCGTCGTGCTCGGCGGTGCGGTGGCGCCGCAATTGCCCGGCGATACCCGCGGCCGGCTGCACCGCGGCAGTGACCGCATCCGCGAGGCGGCGCTGCTGTTTCATGCCGGCTGCGCCCCGCGTCTGCTGGTCAGCGCCGGCAGCGGCATCGACGCTTCCCAGGTAGGCAGCGAAGCGGCGGCGATCCGCGCACTGCTCGCGGAGTTCGGGATTCCCGATTCGGCGCTGATCTTCGAGGACCGGAGCCGGACCACCGCCGAAAACGCCCGCGAAAGCAGGACCGCCCTGCAAGGCGCCGGTGCCTCGCCGCGCATCCTGCTGGTCACCTCGGCCTGGCACCTGCGCCGCGCGGTGCCGCTGTTCGAGGCCGTCGGCTTCGAGGTGCTGCCGGTCGGTGCCGATTACCGGAGCCTGTCGGGCTGCGGCGGTATCCACTGCGTGCTCCCCGACAGCGGCTCGCTCGACGCCACCGGAATGGCCTGGAAGGAATACCTCGGCGATTGGGTTTCCCGAATGACCCTGATGTCAGCCCCCGGAACTCATCGCAACTGACCGATTCCCGGAGCTTCGTTCCGGCGTCGACGGGGACGTCCAGGGCTCCTGCCGGTTGCAAATCCGCGGAGCTCCTGCATGTGGACGTCCAGACGCCCCATCGGGGAATTTCTGAAACGCCGGCTCGTATTTCTGAAAGACCGCTGGCCGAGATCGCAACAGACTGTGCACCACCGGCGCCAGACCAGCGCCGGCTCACAGCGGCCCGGCACCTGATGTGTCCGCGCCAGCGAACTCGTCACGGGGAGACGCCATGACCTACCGCCTGATTGCAACCGCGCTACTCGCCGCGAGCAGTGCAGCCACCGCCACCACACTCGACGATCTGCGCGGGGAATCGCCGGCCGCAGTCGAGGTGCCGAGCGCCATCGATGCCACCCACGGTCGCCGTGCGGCACCGGCACCGCTGATCGGCACCCGTGAGTCGGTCGAGATCGGCCGCTACCGAGTCCACGTGGCCGTCGACCGGCGCGCCGCGAGCCGCCCGGTCCAGACCCGCGAAGCACTCGGCGCCGTGCCGGACACGCTGGCGCAGGTCATCGAGGAAGCCATCGGGGTCGGCGCGGCGATCCAGCCGATTCACACCGGCACACGCGACGCCGCGCCCGATCATTTCGAGGCCCTGCTGGACACCCGCGCACTGAACTGGCTGCGCGCGCATCCGCAGGTTGCTGCGGTCGAGCTGTTGGCCGCCGGTGAAGCCGCCCTCACCGAGTCCGAGGTCGGCGGTCGCGAGCCGCTGAGCGCCGAGGGCGAGAACCGCGGCTGGACCGAGACCCGCATCCTGCAGAACGGCGCGATCATCGGCTGGGGCGTGACCGGCTATCAGCAGCCTTTCGTGTCGACCGCCGGCAATCTGATCGGCGACGCCGCCGAGATCCTGCGGGCCCACGAGTACGCGGTGACCTTCAACGGCACCACGCTGACCGCCACCCGCGGCGGCAACAACAGCTACGGTGTGCCGCGCATCACGCTGACCAACGGCTCGCGCAATCTGGTGCTGGCGACGTCGGACGGTCAGACGAACACGCTGACGCTGCCCGAAGCCGCCACGGTGCGGAACGGCAAGTTGATGGCGCCGGCGCGGCTGCTGCTGGAGCGCGGCGCGCGCTCGGCGATCATCGACTGGGACGCCGACACTCGTTCGCTGCAGACCTACTACTACGAGCGGCTGGACACCGGCATCTACTTCCTCGGCATCCAGCAGAACGCGATCCGTACTGACCAGCCCGGCGCCCAGAAGTACATCCCGGGACAGCCGAACCCCTTCTTTAATCCGGCGCGGCCGACGATCATCTACGCCCACGGCTGGAACAAGGGCAGCGTTAGCGCGCGCAACCGCGAGGGTCTGCTGTTCACCCAGGACAGCCAGTGGCAGAACGTGCAGAACTACTGGATCAGCCGCGGCTGGAACGTCGGCATCTTCCAGTGGACCCAGCTGGCCGACGACGACTGGGGTGCGCAGCCGGTCGACACCGAGAAGAAGATCTACGACGCCAACTCCCGCGGCGTGGGCATGCGCTGGCGCAACAGCACCGGCACTCACATCACGGCCGCCGGCCGCGTCCCGACGATCAACGTGACGCAGATCTATCGCGCGGCCTATCTGCAGGTGGCCTCCGCCTTGAACAGCGGGCTGGAAATCCGCCTGATCGGCAACTCGCTGGGCGGCAACCTCTCACTGGCGATGACCCGCGAGCTGCTGATCAACGGCAGCCGCCGACCGGCGCGCCTGACCCTGCACGATCCGTACTGGGACGGTGACCTGAGCGCCAGCGATGGCGTGACCATTCCGAACGGACTGGTCTGGAACCGCGGAGTCGCGCGGGATGCCGCCCAGCGCGTCTTCAATTCCGGCATGGCGATGGAGTACTTCCGCAGCAGCGCCGCCGGTGCCCTCGGCTATGACGGTCGCGTGGCGCTCTTGTCGTCCTACGTGAACTTCGTGCCGGGTTACACCGGCGATCAGGCGATCAAGCACACGCAGGCGACCCGCCAGTACCTGTGGGCGGTGGACTTCGCCGGCACGGTGGCCTCACCGAACACCCCCGCCACCACCGTGCGGGCCCGCATGAACACCCGCGACTTCTGGGACCACGTCGGCGGCACCGCCACCGCCACGCCGGGTGACGACAGCTTCCTGACCCGCAACAACAAGCCGGAGTAACCCGGGTCCGCCGGCACGACGACGCCCCGAGCCACCCGGCTCGGGGCTTTCGCGTTCACGCGGTCGTCGATTCCATCACGAGGCGCCGCGGCCGGCTGGGCCAGGCATGACGCAGGATCCGCCACAGCACCTGGCTGAACTGCGCGACCAGCGAACCGGCGTTGTAGTGCTGGCCGTAACGCGCGCAGATCGCGCGGACCTCGACCGCCATCGACCGGTAGCGGCTCGCCGGCAGCTCCGGGAACAGGTGGTGCTCGATCTGATGGCTCAGGTTGCCGGTCATCAGGTCCAGCCAGCGGCTGCCGGCCAGATTCGAGGAGCCGTGCAGCTGGCGCAGATACCAGTGGCCGCGGCTCTCGCCGTCCAGGCAGCTGCGCGGATAGGTCTGCACCTCGGCCGTGAAGTGACCACAGAAGATCACCAGCCAGGTCCAGACGCTGCGGATCCCATTGGCGACCAGATTGCCGGTGAACACGACCAGGAAGCCCGGGCCGGCCAGCGCCGGAAACAGCAGGTAATCCTTGAACAGCTGCCAGGCCGCCTTGCGCTGCACCGGCGCCATCTGCTGCCGCATCGCCTTGAGAGAAGTACGCCCCTTGAACAGGCGGCCGAACTTCAGTTCCTGAACGGCGATGCCCCACTGGAACAGCAGCGCGAACACGACGGCGATCAGCGGCTGAGTCAGATGGAAAGGGCGCCAGCGCTGTTCGGGGAACAGGCGCAGCAGCCCGTAGCCGAGGTCATCGTCCATGCCGCGGACGTTGGTGTAGGTGTGGTGGCGATAGTTGTGGCTGTGCCGCCAGTTGTCGGCGGTGCCCGGCATGTCCCATTCGTAGCTGCGACCTTCGAAACGCGGATCGCGCATCCAGTCGTACTGACCGTGGATGACGTTGTGGGCCAGCTCCATGTTCTCGAGGATCTTCGACAGCGTCAGCAGCAGCACGCCCAGCAGCCAGGCCGGGATCAACAGCGACGGCACGAAGGCGCCGACGAACAGCAGCGTCCGACCGGCGAGGCCGGTGTAACGCACCGCCGCATAGACGCGGCGGATGTGGCGGGCATCGGCAGCGCCGAGGCTGGCGCGGGTACGAGCCCGCAATGCGTCCAGCTCGGCGGCGAAGGCATCGACTTGCGCTGTCGTCAGCGGCGCGCTTTTCGGGTGGTGGCGGGTCGTGGTCATGGCGTCACAGCTCCAGGGTCAGGTCGGAATCGGCGGCATGCACGCAGAGCCGGATCGGGGCAGGTCCGGCCCCGCCGCTGCCGTCGCGCAGGTCGTGGCTGGCGCCGGCCAGCCGGGTGCAGGTGCAGGTGTTGCAGATGCCGCGGCGGCAGCCATACGCCGGCTTCAGGCCCGCTGCTTCCAGCGCCGGCAGCAGCGGCTGGCCACGCGGCACCTCGATTTGCTGGCCACTGCGCGCCAAGGTCAGGCGCACCGACTCGGCGCTGCTGCCCAGCTCGGGCGGCAGGGGCTCGGCGCGGAACTCGGCCGCGCTTGCACACAGCGCCTGCGCCTGCCGGATGAACCCGGCCGACCCGGCGACCTGCACGGAGCAGTCGGCCAGCGGCGCCGGCGCCTCGCGTGCCAGCCAGTCAGCGGCCAGTCGTGCACCGGCCTGCGGACCGCGCGTCGCGATCCGCTGCAGCCGGAACTGCGGGAAGCGCGCGGCCAGCGCTTCCAGCCGGTCGGCGAAACAGGCCTCCTCGCGGCGCGTCACCCAGTAGCCCAGCGTCACCGGCACCGGCATGCCGCGTTCGGCCATCGCGTCCAGCAGGGCCATCAGTGGCGTGATGCCGCTGCCGCCGGCGAGCAGCAGCCACGGCCGCGTCAGCGTGGTCGGCAGAGTCAGCTCGCCGTAGGGCTGGCTCAGCTCCAGCACCGCACCCGGTCGCAGCCGAGTCGTCAGCTCGGTGCTGACCCGGCCACCCGGCACCGCCGCCACCGTCAGCTGCAAGCGCCGACCCTGCACGGGCGCCGAGAGGCTGTAGCAGCGGGTGTGGCGGACGCCGTCGACTTCGACGGTCAGATCGACGTGCTGCCCGGCGAGTCCGCCACGCCAGTTGCGGTTGGCCTTCAGCGTCAGCGTCACCGCCGAGGCCGAGGCCGGCTGCACGGCTTCAACGACTGCCAGAACGCGGTCCCAGCTGTAGCTGCGGCTGAAGTGTCGACCCCAGAAATCCATGAACTCGGCATGGCGCCAGCGGGCAGACGCTCGACTGACCGGCGTTGCGGGGGACGAAAGGTGGCTCATGGGCTGGGTCCGCGGTGGCATTGCGCACACCATAACCACAACTGCACAAGTTTGCATACAACTGTCTATACATTCGTCTTTCCAGCCGTACAGCACCGCGCCGAGCGCCGGAAGCCGACCGGCACCCCTCGCTGCGGCTATCCTCGCCGCCGTGAACAGCGAAGCCACTCCGTCCAGCGCCGACGCCCATCCGGGCCGTCGCGCCGCCATTTCCCGCGAGGATCTGATCACCGCGGCGCTGCGGTTGATCGGCCCGCACCGCAGCGTCTCGACGCTGAGCCTGCGCGAGGTCGCGCGCGAAGCCGACATCGCGCCCAACAGCTTCTACCGGCACTTCCGCGACATCGATGCCCTGGCCGTCGCCCTGATCGAGCTGGCCGGCCGTTCACTGCGCGAGATCATCCGCAACGCCCGCATCCGCGCCGGCGAAGGCGGCAGCACGGTGCAGAGCTCGGTGCGGGTATTCCTCGAACAGATCCGCGCCGACGGCAAGCTGCTGCATGTGCTGCTGCGCGAGGGCACCGCGGGCTCGGATGCCTTCAAGGCCGCGGTCGATCGCGAGCTGAACCACTTCGAGGAAGAGCTGTACGCCGATCTGGTCCGCTATGACACCCACAGCAGCAGGCCGCTGTATCAGCCGCGCGTGGTGGCGCGTGCGGTCACCCGACTGGTGTTCGCGCTCGGCGCCACGGCGATGGACCGGCAGGCCAGTGACGACCCGGAACTGGCCGAGCAGATGACCGTGATGGTGCGGATGATCCTGCTCGGCGCCCGTTCGATGGGCGAACGGACCCGCAAGCTCTGATCCTGCCGCGGCATCGGCGCGCAGGGCGGTGGGTTCGGCCGGCCGCTGCGATACTTGCGCAATGACTTCGATACTGCGCGCGCTGTTGCTGATTTCGGCCTTCCTGCTGCCGGCCCTCTCGGACGCCGGCGACCTGAAAGCCACCACCTGTACCTGCAAGGACAGCGGGACACCGCTGATGTACGACCCGGACATCCCCTGGGTGCTGCAGATGACCACCTGGTCGATGAGTGACCGCGAATGGTGCGCGCAGGACTGCATCCGCGACTGCGGCTGCGCGATCGGAGATGGGCCCTGCGCCTACGCCTGTCTGGTCGGCGAGGACGCAGCGCAGCAAGCGGGCAGCAGCCCGGCGACCGGGGACAACCGCCCGCCGCAGGTGCTGGCGCTCAACGTGACGCCGTCATCGCCGATCGTCGGCGAATCGGTGCGGCTGCGGGCCTTCGGCGAGGATCCGGATGGTGACAATCTGCGCTGGATCTGGTCGGTCAACGGCGAGCGCAAGCCGATCGACGTGCCGGAGCTGTCGCTGGGCCAGCCGGCCGGCGGCGAGTACGCGGTGCGCGTGGTTGCCGACGACGGCCGCGGCGGCCTCGCCGAGTCCGAGCTGCGCTTCAAGGTCTTCCAGAAGACCTGGTGCGACGAGGCCGGCTATTTCTACGATGAAGCCACCCTGCAGGCTTTCTACACCGGGGCGGCCTCGCTGACGCTCGAACGGCAGACGCTGATCGACGGCTTCGTGCAGGCCCTGCGCGATTTCCGCGCCGGCGGCGGCACGCCGGTCGCCGGCGTCCAGAACCGCGACACGCTGACCATCGCGCAGTCCTTCGATTCCGGCGCGCTCCCGACCGGGCGCGAAGCGGCGATCCAGCGCACCGCCGCCGCCCGCGCGGCGGCGCTGGGTCGGGGTCTGACGCCACCAGAGCTGTTCGCGATTGCATTGACCGAAGCCGGCGGCAACGTCCGCGAGGCGCTGGTCGCCAGCCATGCCGCCACCTATCGCGACGGCCCCAAGGTCAACGCCGCCTTCGTCAAGGACCATCTGACGCCGCTGCGCGATGCCCGCGGCTACAGCCAGGAACGCGCGGTCAAGGTCTGGAACGAACAGCGCAAGGAGTGGCAGTTCGTCTCGGCAGCCGATACCGCCAGCGCCGACCAGCAGGGCGTCTGGTATCACCTCTACGGCATGGCGGCGCTCGAGTTTGCCGACCGCCACAGCTACACGCCGTTCTGGCTGATCCAGCAGGGCGCGGAGCACTACAAGCCGCAGCACGCCCTGCCCCTGAAAGAACGCGGTGTTCCTTCGTCGAGTCTGTGCGGCCAGCTCTCGAACTATGCGATCGCGCTGGAAAACCAGGTCCGCAGCGGCATGCGCCGCGCGCCGGACCCGGACAAGCAGTGCATCAACTACACCGGCGCCGCGATCGGCGCTGCACTGGCCCGCGAACTCGGGCTGCCGACGACCGCCACCGCAACCCCGGTTCCGACACCGACAGCCGCCCCCGGCGCGCCGACCGGCAGCTATCTGGTCAAGTCGCCCCTGTCGATGGAACTGAGCGGCGTGAACGGCGAGCAGGTCGGCTTCGATCAGCTGACCCAGCGCTTCTACGGCAACACCCCGCTGGCGGTGCTGGACTTCGACGAGGAAGCCGACGGCACGATGGCGGTGGTGATCAGCCCGCTGTTCGAGGTCCGCGAGCTGACCCTGACTGGCACCGCGACAGGCCCAGCACAATTCGGTGCCGCCGATCTCGACGCCGAGTTCAGTCGCGTCTGGGAACTGCCGGTCACGCCGGGCGCGCGCTTCCGCTACGAGCCGGCCTATGCCCTGACCGATGCTGCCGGCACCATCGTCGAACACGCCGCCGAACTGCACCACAGCCGCCAGTGGGCCTTCCCACAGGCCCCGATGCTGATCATCGCCGTGACCTCCGGTTTCGGCTTGCTGCTCGGCCTGATCTGGATCTGGCGTCGCGGCCCGTTCGCCCCACCGCCACCGCTGCCGCCCGGTAGCGGCAGTCACGACGACGGACCGCGCTATTGCGCCGGCTGCGGCGCCCAGACCCGGCCGGGCGCACGCTTCTGCCGGCAATGCGGCCGCAAGCTGCGCTGAGCCTCAGCCCTGCCAGCGGGCGTTGAGCAACTGCCAGCGTCCGTCCCGATAGCGCCAGGCGCTGTCGGCCTCGACCCAGCGGCCCTCACCGATCCAGCGACCACCGCTGCCGGTGACCAGAAATCGCACCCGAACCTCGGCGTGCAGACCGTTGATCCGCACCTCGGTCTGCGGTCGGGTAATGCTGATGCTCGGATGGGCGAGAAAGAAGCTCACGAGGTAACGGCGCAACGCTTCGCGGTCGCCGGCCTCCCGAATCCCCGCAAACTCATCGGCCACATGCGCCAGCACGCCCGAGCTGTCACGACCCTCGGCAGCGGCCTGCATGGCATCCAGCGTGGCGCGCAGGGCCGCCTCATCGGGCTCGGTGCGGCACGCCGTCAGCAGCAGCCCCAGCCCGGACAGCAACAGGGCGCGGCGGCCGAAGCCCCCGCGCCCTGCGTGATTACCGAGCGGTCCGGCGCGATGCCGCCGGCCGTCGACCCGCATCAGCCCTCGAAGCCGCTGCGGAACACGCTGTCGGTACTGCCGGACCAGTCACCGACCGGCACCATCCGCGGCCCGACGCTCTTGCAGACCATCGGGTTGGCCGGCACCGGCGAGCCCGGCGGGAAATCGCCGGCCGAATCGCGAACACCACCGCGGTAGTACAGCACCACGTCGGTGTTGTTGACCGATACCGCAGGCGACACCAGCGCCGGCACGTTCACGCCGCAATCGCTGAGCGACCAGTTCGGGTTGTCGCCGAACTCGTTGTTGTTGAAGACCGTGCCCATCGCATCGACGGTATGGAAGCCACGGCCGGACTCGTTGGCCGGGAACACCAGATCCATCGCCCCCGGCGGGCTGGTCGAATCGCCCGGCAGCACGTTGTAGCCGCGACCGGTGACGCTGTCGCGCACGCCATAGACCCGGCCACGCTCGTGCAATGCGGAAAACTCGCCGCTCTGCAGCTGGCCGTTCAACAGCAGTTGGTCATTGCCGGCCCCGTCGATGTCGAAGTCGAAACGCCAGTAGTTGTGATGCCAGTGAGTGACGTTGTTGTACGTGCCGTTGCTGTTGCCGAGGCCGAAGAACGGCTCGATCGTGCCGTCCTGGTGGAAGGTCCAGCGCATCGAATACAGGTACCAGCCGGCCACATACTGCGTGGTCAGCGTAACCCGGTCGCCGCGCTCCTGGATCGCGACGCCGGAGAAACAGCTCGCGCCGCCGGGCGAGCCCAGCTGGAACGGGCAGTTGCCGTAGCTCGCGGTCGGATCCGCCGAGCGGTCGCAGGAGGTAACGACGTTCTCGCTGATGCCGAGCTGATTCTGCGCGGCCGGATTCGCGAGGAAGGCCGAGTTCTGGTCCTTCCAGTCGCGATAGCAATTGCCGCCGGCGCCGTTGCGGTACTCGGCGAACAGCATCGGCGCGTGGGCCCGCTTGAAGACCTGCTTGCCGCGATAGAACACGTTGCGGACTTCCAGGCCGGAACCGCGCGGGCCCGAGCTCTGGCTGGGCCGCAGCCAGCACATCTGCCAGACCGGATTGACCGGCGGCCACTCCAGCAGGGTTTCATTGGCAGCAGCGCTGCAGCCCGGAAAGGACTGTGCAACCGCGGAACCTGCCGGAACGACCAGCGCCAGCAGCGCACCCGCCAGCAGTCGCGGCGCGAGCTTCGAAAATCCGACCATGCTTATTCCTCTCCCTTTTTGAAGGGGCTGTCCGGCCCCTGATACTCCGGGTCGATCACGCGATCCTTCGCGAGATCGACAATGGCATGCAGCCGCGCGCCACCCTCGGGGCCGGCGCCCATCACATGCGCGCAGCGCGAGCCGCGATCGCACAGGCTGCCGGGTTCGCGCAGACTGAAGCCACCGTGCAACTCGATGTCCGGTGCCGTGGCAATTCGCGCCAGCTTCGGGTGCGACTTCACCAGCGTGAGCGCCCGCTCCAGCTCGCTATCGGTCAGTTCCAGCGTCAGTCCGGGCTGCGGGACGCGCTCCAGCAAGGTGCCGTCCATCGCATAGACGCGCTGTTCCGCTTGGCCAAGGTCGTAATCCCAGCCGTATTCGATACGCCGGAGTTCGTCCCCGCTCGGCAGCGTGAAACGGTCGACGTAACTGCGGACCATCACGTACCCACGCGGGACTTCACTGGCCGGATCCGGCTGGGCGACGCGAGGCGTCGAGGTACAAGCCGACAGCAGCAACGTGATCGGCAGCAGCAAGCGTAGGGGCGACAACAGAGTGCCTCGGTGATTCTCGCGAAGTTCGCAAGGATACGCGCTCGCCTGTGGCCTTGCCGCAGTTTGCCGCAGCAAACGTGCGCGTCGTGACACTGCAGCACAATGCAGAGTTACCTCCTGCCCGCGACCCGACCATGAAGCTGACCGCCCTGCGCGCGCTCGCCGCCGCGATCCTTGCCGCCCTGCCCTTCACTGTCCCCGCCAACAGCCCTGCCACGCCGGACCTGCTGCAGATCAAGGCCGCCAAGGAAGCTCGCTGGTCGATTGCCGGCGGTGAGGTCGGCTTTCGTTTCAACAGCCATCTGCTCCAGCAGACCGGCACCGAGTACGCAGTCGCCGGGCGCCAGTCCGATGGTCGCCACTGGCTCACGGTCCGGGATCTGGGAACGCTGGATTTCCATGCCCCCTACGGCCTGTTCGAGCGCTTCGCCGGCGGCAGCATCACCCTGTCCGGCTCGCTGTCTTTCAGCGGTGCAGGCCGCGCACCGCTGCAGCTCTCCGACCTGAAGCTGGTGCCGGTACCGGGCAGCAGCGAGCGCATCGACCTGGTCGACAGCAGCGGCACGCGCTGGTTCTGGACCAGCCACGCCCATTTCGACTTCGACGCCGAGCGGTCGCGCCTGTCGATCTTCAATCTGGACCTGCACGCCGGCGAGGCCTTCGTGCAGTGGTTCGGGGACCCGAACTTTGCCGACGCCGTCATCGGCCAGCTGCAGATCGACGCGCCGGTCCTGACCCGCGGCGAGATCCTGCCGGACAGCTGCGCCGCGCCGAATTGGCCAGGGGCGCCGCAAACCCCCGGCGGCCCGCCCTACTACCAGGCCGATGTGCTGCTGGAGGGCCTGACCGCCTGGCAGGGCGGTGGCTGCTCGCCCGCCTGCGATGGTCCGGGCGGCGCCAACACCGGTTTCGCCAAGTTCACGCCCTCGGCCTCGCTGCGCAACTCGAACACACCGACCACCGCCGAAGTGCCGTGGTGGCGCAAGTTCAGCGGCAATTTCCCGCCCTACGGCAATGACCAGCATCCCTTCCTGATCTGGAACACCTATCGGATCGACGCCCAGACCGGCCTGTTCGTGCAGATCGGCCGCTCCGGCGTGAAGCACGCCTTCCTGACCGTCAATACGAACTGCGCCGAACCCTGCGGCAACAACCAGATCCTCGGCCGCGGCTGCGGTGACGTCTACGGCGTCGGCAACAACGACAGCAACACCGACCTCGGCACCCGCGTCGACATCCTCGCCGCGCAGGGGCGCTGGGGCCGCTGCGGCTCGATCTGGGATCCGGACTGCGACGCCGGTATCAACAATCCGGGGATCACAAACTTCCAGTACCGCAACATGGTGCCGGAGGCAGAACTCGAACCCCGCCCAGGCGGCTCGGAATGGCTGTTCGACGGCTGGTACCTAGTCCGCGACGACATCAACATCTTCAACACGATGGGCTGGCGCCGCTTCAACCCGGTGTACTCCAGCAACACCTGGACCGCGCCGACCGCGCAGCTGGGTCCGTACACGCAGGGTGCGGTGATCGACCGCTGGGTCGCTCCGAACACGACTGCCACGACCGAAAGCAGTCAGCTGATCGACACCTCGCAGGGCAAGCTGAAGGTGGCGTCGAAGGCCACCCAGTTCAGCAATGGCCGCTGGAACTACGTCGTGGCAGTCATGAATTACGACTATGGCCTGCCGCAGATCGACCCGAACAACGCCAACGATCCGAACCTGCGGCTGCTGCGCAACCTCGGTCTGTCCGGCTTCGAGCTGCCGGTGGGTGGCTTCGTCGAGAACGTTGCCTTCCACGATGGCGACGGCAACCCGGCCAACGACTGGAGCATCCAGCAGCAGGACGGCACGCTGCGCTACACCGCGCCGGCCGGTACCGGTGGCGCCCCGCGCAGCAACACGCTGGACTGGGCGACGATGTTCACCTTCAGCTACGAGAGCGACCGTGCGCCGATCGCCGTGGCCGAGCGGCCCACCTTGCGGCTGCCGGCCGCGGATGGCGGCCCGGGCCAGACCCTGAGCGCAGTGGTCGTCGGTCCGGCGGCGGCGGATCCGGACCTGCTGCTGCGCAACGGCTTCGAGGGCTGATCACGACGTTTCAGGACTTCAGCGAGGGCGCCCATGCGGCGCCCTCGTCGTTTTCGCTCAAGCGGACTGCGCGCCAATATGCGCCAGCGCGGCATCGATCCGCGTCAGCGCCTCGGTCTGGCCGGCGA
>Ga0209812_10000391_pt1 | contig 41024 bp, 31 predicted proteins | sample JI71714BDNA_FD_187502 | JGI IMG/M metagenome (GOLD analysis project Ga0209812, IMG submission 187502) | Wastewater effluent complex algal communities from Wisconsin, to seasonally profile nutrient transformation and Carbon sequestration -... | ecosystem: Engineered > WWTP > Effluent > Algae...
CACTTCCTACCACAGGTTTTAGCCATGTACTACAAGGTGCAACTGCAACTTTTGATAATAATTCTCAATTTGCAACTTCTTACAGTTGGAATTTTGGTGATGGCCAGACTAGTTCAGCAGAAAACCCAGTTCATACCTACTCAAATAACGGCACCTACAACGTAGAATTGCAAACAATTAACAATTGTGACACAGTGATTTCTAGCCAGGTAATAACAATTGCGCTTGCGCCATCAGCATCATTTTTGCCTACATCTGTAAGTTCTTTATGTACACCAGAATCTATAACATTTCAAAGTACATCTACATATAATCCTACTTCATATACTTGGTTTTTTGAAGGAGGAACACCAAGTACTTCTACAGATGCAAACCCAACCGTCATGTATAATTCAGCTGGTGTATTTGATGTACAATTAATCGTGACAAATGCGAATGGCTCTGATACACTTACCAGTCAAAACTTCGTTAATGCAAATGATCAACCACAAGTATCATTTTCTCATTTAGGAGATGGGTTGACTGTAGCATTTAATGGGTCTATCACAAATGGCAATAACATTAATTGGAATTTTGGAGATGGTCAATCGAGTAATGATCAAGATACTGAACATACTTATGCAGCCGAAGGAACATACACTGTAACCTTAAGTGCTGAAAATGAATGTGGTATAATTACATCAACACAAAATATTTTAGTACAATTATTACCAGTCGCAGGATTTACAGCAAGCGCTACTACTGCATGTACAGGTTCAGAAATTGCTTTTACAAGTCAGTCATCGCCATCAGTTACTGGTTGGTCATGGACATTTGAAGGAGGAACGCCGGGAACATCAACTCAGCAAAATCCTGTCATAAATTATACTTCACCAGGTACATACAATGTAAGTTTAGTAGTATCTAATCCTACAGGAAATGGCTCAACCACTATTTCAGATTATATCACCATTATAACAGTGCCAACTACGGGATTCCAACCAACAAAAGATGGTAACTTGGTAACATTATCAAATAGTGGCATTGGTGCAACATCAACTTCGTGGACAGTAACAGGTCAAGGTTTAGATTTGACCTTATCGGGAAGTCCCGTAACATTTACTGCTCCATCAAACGGTGAATACCTGATCACTCAAATAAATAGTAATGTATGTGGTGAATCATCAGAGCTTATTCAAACTTTGAGTGTTAATGTGTATCCTGAATCATCATTTAATATGGCAGGAGGACAATCAAACTGTATAAATACCCCAATTTCATTTGAGAACCTTTCCATAAATGCTAATACTTTTGAATGGGTTATCGAAGGCGGAAATCCATCTGTTTCTACTGAAGTAACTCCTTCAGTAACATTTGCAGAGGCTGGTACATATCCTGTTAGATTGATAGCAAGTAATGACTTAGGAACGGATACGTTTACAATGATGGTTACCATATTACCACTGCCTACAGCACAGTTTGATAAAACTCAGAATGACGGCCAAGTAGTCTTTGAATTCACAGGTGATAATGTAGAAACTTACAACTGGTCATTTGGTGACGGTAACACAAGTGAACTTTCAGATCCTACACATACTTATAGTACAGGTGGACAATATGAAGTTACACTAATTACTAAAAATGCATGTGGATTAGATACTGCTAGCCAAATCTTAACAGTAATCATTTCATCAGTTAGTGATACTGAATTAGATAGCAAAATTACAGTAACACCAAATCCAAATAATGGATTCTTCAATGTGAATATCAAAGATTCAAAAGAAACATATAATGTTGTCCTGATGGATATGTACGGTAGAAATATTGAAAAGATGATCATTAAAAATGATAACACAATTACATCTACGACTCAAATAGATGGTACTAATCTACCTGCTGCTACTTATATATTAAGAATAGCAGGGAAAGAAGGTGTGTCAACAAAACAAATTGTTATTCAGAAATAAAAGATTGTATTTCTTTTAAATTATAGAAAGCGTCGAAGAATTTATTTTTTCGGCGCTTTTTCGTTTTTACGTCCCATCACTGAACAAATAGGACATAAATCGATATTGTGACCACGCGCAGGACAATATTCTCTCCCAAAAAAAATGATTTGTAGATGTAGTTTATTCCAAATATCCTTTGGGAAAATCTTTTTAAGATCTTCTTCTGTCTTTTCTACATTTTTTCCATTGCTCAGGCACCATCTGTAAGCTAACCTATGAATATGTGTATCTACTGGAAAAGCAGGAACACCAAATCCCTGAGACATGACCACTGATGCTGTTTTATGACCTACACCGGGCAACGACTCTAGAGCTTCAAAATTATCAGGAACTTGTCCATTATATTTTTCGATAAGTATATTGGATAAATCAGATATCGCTTGAGATTTCCTAGGCGCAAGGCCACAAGGTCGAATGACTTCCATGATTTTTTCCACTGGTACTTTTGTCATATCATTAGGATTATCGGCCAAGGCAAAAAGATGTGGTGTTACTTGATTCACTCGTATATCAGTACACTGTGCAGACAATAAAACAGCGACTAGCAAAGTATAGTTATCCTTGTGATCCAATGGAATAGGCGTTTCAGGATATAAAGATTCCAATTTTTCTATTACAAACTTAGCCCGTTCGTTTCTATTCATCTTTTAATTTTTTTGGTTAGGATTTTCAATATAAAATATATCGTCATCCCCTATTTGTATTCGATCCAACAATTTACCATTTACATTTGGGGCAGGAATTCCTTCCTTTAATAATACCTTCGTTTTAATTATTCTCGCTTCATGCCAAAGATTTTGATAAATAAACGATTTAATGACTTGAGCGCCACCTTCTACGATGATAGAGAAAATACCTTTTTGATACAACAAATCTAAAACATTATTTAGTTGCTGAACGTCTGACACGACCAATTGTTCTTTTTTATCATCATTTTGGACAGTATCCTGTGTAACAGTCCATGTGGGTAATTCATCCTTATAAATATTCAAATCAACTGGCAAACTTAGGTTTGTATCAAGAATGATCCTTAGCGGATTTTGTCCCAAATAATGCCTCGATGTAAGTGAAGGGTTATCAATGAGTGCCGTTGATTTACCTATTAAAATTCCATCTACTTCCGTACGCCATTTGTGCGTAAGCATTCCTGTAGTCTGACTTGTAAGCCAAGTTTGTTCACCAAATTTGCTTATATAATTATCCTTGGATTGAGCCCATTTAAGGATGATGTAAGGCTTTTTCTCTAAATTAGCTTTAAATTTTGCTATGATATTATTCGCTTTTGATTCACAGAATGGTGATATAACTTCTACTCCATGATCTTTTAAATAGTTCACACCATTCCCACTTACTAAAGGATTTGGGTCTAGACATCCTATGACTACTTTCCTGCAACCTTCAGCCACAATTTTATGGGCACAAGGCGGTGTTTTACCGAAGTGTGAGCATGGTTCTAAGCTTACATACCAAGTAGCATCTTTTATTTTGTGTAGATTTGATTTTGATACACTTTGGAATGCTTCTACTTCTGCATGTGGACCACCGTAATATCTGTGATAACCTTCTCCTATTATTTGTCCATCAAAAACAATAACAGAACCAACATTTGGATTTGATTTGGTATCTGTTCCTCCAAGAGCAGCAAGCTCAAAACATCGCTCCATGTATTTTTCAATGGGTACGATCGGGCTTGCTGTCATTGGATTGTTTGAAATTTATAAAAAATTATTTGCCATGGCAATGTTTGTATTTCTTGCCGCTTCCACATGGGCAAAGATCATTTCTACCGACCTTATCTTCTACCCTTTTGAAAGTTTCTGGTTTTTCATTTCTTCTAGAAACACCTTCTGCTGCTGCTTTTGCATCTTCTTCCTCGCGACTAGTACGTACTTTGCTAAGATCAGATTTTTGTACTCTTGCTTCTTTTACTTCCTGCTGCAACAACAACTTACCATTAAATAAATACGCTCCTACATCTTTATTTATTTTGTTGATAAGTTCTTCAAATAAATTATATGCTTCAATTTTGTACTTAACCAATGGATCTTTCTGCTCAAATGAAGCTGACTGTACAGAATCTTTGAGTTCGTCCATATTTCTCAAATGCTCTTTCCAATGATCATCTAAAATAGCCAAAGTAATGGTTTTTTCGATATCTCTCATGATAGACGCACCACCTGTAGTTACAGCTATTTTTAGATCTGCTGCTATTGGCAATGGATTATTACGACCATCTGTAAATGGCACTGCTATTCGTTTGTAACGATGACCTTCTGTTTCATATACCTTTTGGATGGTAGGAAGAAGGATCTGAGTGATTTGTTCAGACTTGTAATTATAATGTTTCATTACTGCGTCAAGTGTTTCGTCAATTAGATTGTCCACCGACATGCTTCTGAATGTATCTTCATCGATTTGTGGATCAATACTTAACGATGTGAGACAATCAAATCTATAACCTTCAAAATCATTAGACCTTTTGTTAATCGCAATGATATTCTCAACTGAACCCACGAACATATTATGTAGATCAACTGACAACCTTTCGCCGTGGAGTGCATTATTTCTCTTTTTATAAATTGCTTCTCTCTGAATATTCATTACATCATCATACTCAAGGAGACGCTTTCTTACTCCAAAACTGTTTTCTTCTACTTTTTTCTGTGCTCTCTCTATGGACTTAGAGACCATATTATGTTGGATAACTTCTCCTTCTTTATGGCCCATTTTATCCATGATACCAGCTATTCTTTCTGATTGGAAAAGACGCATCAAGTTATCTTCTAGTGAAACATAGAACTGTGAACTACCTGGATCTCCTTGTCTTCCTGCTCTACCTCTCAACTGCCTATCTACCCTTCTAGAATCATGTCTTTCTGTGGCTACAATGGCTAATCCACCTGCTTGTTTGACTTCAGCATTGATCTTGATATCCGTACCTCTACCTGCCATGTTGGTAGCTATAGTAACAGCTCCCGCTTTACCTGCTTCAGCTACAATTTCTGCCTCTCTTTGGTGTTGCTTTGCATTTAATACATTGTGTTTAATTCCTCTTAAATTAAGCATTCTGCTCAATAACTCAGAAATCTCAACAGAAGTGGTACCCACAAGGACAGGTCTGCCTTGTGCTGTCAATTTACCTATATCTTCTATAACTGCATTGAACTTTTCTCTTGCAGTTTTATAAACTAAATCATCTTTGTCATCTCTAATAATAGGCCTATTGGTAGGAATGACGACTACGTCAAGTTTGTAAATTTCCCACAATTCACTAGCTTCTGTCTCAGCGGTACCTGTCATACCTGCTAGTTTATGGTACATTCTAAAATAATTCTGAAGTGTAACTGTAGCATAAGTCTGTGTGATTTCTCCAACTTTCACACCTTCCTTTGCTTCTAACGCTTGGTGGAGACCATCAGAATATCTACGTCCTTCCATCATACGACCTGTCTGCTCATCTACGATCTTTACTTGCTCATCAATGACGACATATTCCTGATCTTTGTCAAATAAAGTATATGCCTTTAGCAACTGACTTGTAGCATGTAGACGTCTAGATTTTACAGAGTAATCTTGAATCAAAAGCTCTTTTTCTTCTGTAAGTTTGATACCTTCTTTGGTTTCTCTACTTGTGATTTCTTGGATTTGCTGTGTGATATCTGGCATCACAAAAAGGTTAGGATCATTTTCACCTTTTGATAGATATTCTATTCCTTTTTCTGCTAGCTCAACTGATCTATTTTTTTCATCAATAGTGAAATATAATGGTGCATCAGCCAAATGCATATGTTTGTTTTGTTCTTGCATGTAGAAGTTTTCTGTCTTTTGCAAGATCACTTTTACTCCATCTTCACTCAAAAACTTAATTAATGGTCTGTATTTTGGCAAAGCTCTGTAACATCTAAATAAAGATAGACCGCCTTCGCCTTCGAGATGACCCGCATTTCCATCTTTGATAAGTTTTTTGGCTTCAGCAAGGTACTCTGTTGCAAGTTGTCTTTGAACAGAAACGAGCTTCTCAATTTTAGGATTTAACTCTAAATATTCTTGTTCTTCTAATCCCTGTGGCACAGGTCCTGAGATAATCAAAGGTGTCCTAGCGTCGTCAATCAACACTGAATCTACCTCATCCACCATGGCATAATGATGTTTGCGCTGCACAAGTTCTTCTGCATCGCGCACCATATTATCTCTCAAATAGTCAAAACCAAATTCATTATTTGTTCCATAAGTGATGTCACATCTGTACGCTTTGATACGTTCAGGAGAGTGTGGACGATATTTATCTATACAATCTACTGTGAGTAATAAAAATTGGAATATTGGTCCTACCCATTCGCTATCCCTTTTTGCTAGGTAATCATTGACCGTTATGATATGAACGCCTTCGCCAGAAAGACCATTTAGATATGCAGGTAAGGTTGCTACCAATGTTTTACCCTCACCTGTTGCCATCTCAGCGATTTTTCCTTCATGCAGCACCATACCACCTATGAGCTGCACATCATAATGAAGCATATCCCAAGTGATATCACCACCTGCTGCCTTCCAACTATTCTTCCAAATGGCTTTGTCTCCTTGTATTGAGACAAACTCTTTATTTACTGCCAATAATCTATCGTGATCTGTAGCTTCTACTTCTATGGTAGGATTTGTTTTAAATCTTCTAGATGTTTCCTTAATAACAGCAAATGCCTCAGGCAAAATTTCTTTCAGCGCTGTTTCAAGGTATTTATTTCTTTCTTTTTTGATTTTATCAATTTCGTTGTAAATATTTTCTTTATTTACAAAATCTGGTTCTTGGTTTGCCTTTTCTGTGAGTGCAGTAATATCTGCGTCAATATCTGCAAGGCTATTTTTGATTCTTTGCTTGAATTCAGTTGTTTTATTTCTTAACTCATCGTGGCTAAGTGACTGATAAGCATCATAGTGTGCATTTATTTGGCTTACTATTGCAGAGTATCCCTTTACATCTCTCTCATACTTAGAACCAAAAATATTTTTTATAAAACTAAACATTATGTATATATTTTCGTGATTGATATTGCTTATAAATGACTTTTCGCCACTTTTATTTCAAAAGAGTGGCAAAGATATTAAATATTTCAATGTAAAGATAGTTGACCAAAACTATACCATTCCATCAAAATAGACAAATTGGCATGAAAATGATGAATATTGCTTTAAATTGACCAATTTTGACAGTAAAACAATCGAAAACAAGTTTAAAAGTAAGATTTGAAAATTAAACTTTTCTTATTAAATAAACCTGCTAACATTGAAATTTCAATAATATTATTTGCCCAATAGGTATAAAATAATTGTTAATTTTCTAAACTATTTTTTATAATTTTACGTCGAGTTTAAAAAATAAATATTATCATTACTGCCTAAATCATTATGCACATGCGGCAAAAAGTCTTTTTTGGTATTACTACTATCTTTACCATAACGCTCATACTTATATTAAATGGCGCCGTATCTATTCCAAATAACCCCTTACCACCACTTGGAAAATTTTTAAATCCTTTTGGTGGCGCATGGACATCAGACAATAATAATGAAAAAAATAATTATGAACTTTCGCAAAATGGAATTAAAGGGAATATTGACATTATTTATGATGAACGTAGAGTTCCCCATATTTTTGCCGAAAACCTGAATGATGCCCTATTTGCTCAAGGATATGCAGAAGCACAAAATAGATTATTCCAAATGGAGTTTTTGGCAAAAGTTGCAGCAGGAGAATTGTCATCCATTTTCGGACCACGTACCATTGAACTCGATCTTGCAAGTAGACGCAGGGGAATGAAGTTTGCTGCTGAAAATGCAGTCAAAGGCTGGGAAAAACAACCAAATTATCACCTTGTACTTAGTTACATCGAAGGTGTAAATGCATATATTAAGAGTTTAAAACCAGAAAACCTTCCTTTCGAATATAAGTTATTTAATATTGAACCTTCAGAATGGACACCACTAAAATCTGCCTTGATATTTAAACAAATGTCACTTACTCTAGCCGGTAGAAATGATGATGTAGAGTATACAAATCTAATGCAATTACTTGGAAAAGAAGACTTTAATCTACTATATCCTGAAAGGCAAATAACAGAAAACCCGGTAATACCTACTGAAAAACCATATGTTTTCGATACGCTTTATGGAATGCCACAAGACACAAAAGCCTTCTTCAAAAAACCACTATTAAAATCATTTTATGAAAACAGAGATAAAGGTGTAGGAAGTAATAGTTGGGCAGTCAGTGGAACAAAAACTGCAACTGGCTCACCTATCTTTTGCAATGATCCACATCTAAGTCTTGGGTTACCTTCTATATGGTTTGAAGTACAAATCCAAACACCAGAAATTAATGCATATGGCGTTTCTTTTCCTGGATTCCCTGGCATTATGATAGGTTTTAACGAATATATAGCTTGGGGAGAAACCAATGTCGGCCAAGATGTTGAAGATATTTATGTCATAAAATGGGCAAATAAAGAAAAAACCAAATACTACCTTGACGGTAAGGAAATGGACATAACATCAAGGATAGAAACAATAAATATCAAAGGTGGTCAATCCTTAATTGACACTGTAAAATATACACATTGGGGGCCCATTTATCGTACATCGGAAGATGGAAATCATGATCTAGCCATGAGATGGCTTGCACATGATGAACCAGACACCGACGAATTTAATACTTTTATTCAGGCATTGTCTTGTAAAAATTATGATGACTATCTCCAAGCAACAGGTAATTATATTGCACCTGCCCAAAACTTTGGGTTTGCATCTGTATCTGGTGATGTAGCACTTCGGGTCAATGGTAGATTCCCAGCAAAATATGACCAGGATGGACGATTTGTCGAATATGGAGATGACACCAAAAATGGTTGGCAAGCATTCATACCAAGACATCAAAATCCACAAATTCTGAATCCTAAACGTGGCTTTATATCATCAGCAAACCAAGTCAGTGCAGATGGCAGTTATCCTTATTACTTCACCGGAAAATTTGAAAGGTATAGAAATCGAAGTGTAAATGACAAACTTACCTCGATGAATGGAATAACAGCAGACGATATGAAAAAAATGCAACAAGATGCCTATTCAGTTAAAGCAGCTGAGTTCATTACAACCTTAAGACCAATTGTAGATAGCCTATCACTAAAAGATAGTTTAAAAATAGGTTGGGAATTATTAAATAAATGGGACTTTAGATATCTGGCCGATCATGAAGCTCCTACCCTTTTTGATATTTTTTATACCAAATTGGCGAATAATACATGGGATGAAATCGTTGTTGAACGTACCAATATGGATGTAAAACTACCTGAACCTTGGGTACTCCTGGAGTTCATTCAAAAATATCCAAGACATAAATATTTTGATATAAAGTCTACTCCAAATATTGAATTAACGTCTGATATAGTACTAAAATCATTACAAGAAGCTGTTTCAGATTTTAATAATCGTACAAAAGAAGGAAAAAATAATACTTGGGGGCAATACAAACCTTTACATATTTATCACTTGACAAGATTACCTGCTTTGTCTGCGATGGACCTTGCGGTGGATGGATGCCCTGATGCCATCAATGCCACGGGACAGTCGTTTGGCCCGAGTTGGAGAATGGTGGTAAGTTTAGAAAATAAAATCAAAGCATACGCTGTATATCCTGGTGGTCAATCAGGTAGTCCGACAAGCAAATATTACAAAAACATGATACCTGCTTGGTCAAAAGGTGAATACTATAATCCAAACTTTGTATCCAAAAAAGATGAACTTAAAGATAAAACAACCCAATCCATCCAATTAATTGCATCAAAATGAAAAACATAGTTATAATACCAATCATTATATTCATCACTTATCTAGCTCAGATATTTTTGCCATGGTGGATAGTGGCCGTCATTTGTTTTGTAGTGTGTTATTTTGCTAATCTGTCCAAATTTGTTGCATTTGCATCGAGTTTATTAGCTATATTTGTACTTTGGTATGTCAAAGCTTGGATGTCTGACGGAAATTTTGATGAGCCTATGTCAATACTTTTAGGAAATGTGATGGGTGGCATTTCTGGTGGTGCAGTATTGTTTTTGACAGCTATGATAGGAAGCATTGTAGGTGGGTTGAGTGGATTATTAGGGGCTTGGAGTCGTTTACTATTTTTAAAAAAGTAACTTAATCATGCTAAAAAAAGTAGGCATCACTGGTGGTATAGGTTCTGGTAAGACTACGGTTTGCAAAATATTTGAGACCTTGGGTGTTCCTATTTATTATGCCGATCTTGAAGCCAAAAAAATTATTAGCATTAATCCTGCCGTAAAAAGACAAATAAAGGAGTTATTAGGAGCAGAATCCTATTATAAAAACGGAAAACCTAACAAAGCATTCATTGCTTCTAAAATATTTAGTGATAAAAGTCTTTTGGAAAGTATGAATAAAATAGTCCATCCTGCCGTGCAAACTGATGTAGAAAGATGGTACGAAAATATTAAATCAAAAACAAATGCCACATACGTTTTGAAAGAAGCTGCCTTATTAGTTGAAACTAAATCCTACAAGCACCTTGATGCTTTAATTGTTGTGACTTGTCCAGAAAATATTCGAATAAAAAGAGTGATGGAACGCGATCAAGTATCAGAAGAAGAAGTATCAGCAAGGATAAAAAATCAATTGCCAGAAGATGAAAAAGTGAGAGTTGCAGATTATGTTATTAAAAATGATGGCAACACGCCTCTGATACCACAAGTATGGGAAATCCATCGTAAATATTCAGGAAATAATTAATCAATATCATAAACCTTAATCCCGTGAAAATTTTAAAAATTTTATTATTCTTTATCATTCTACTTGCCATAGTAGGTTTCATGGGGCCTAAAGTCACATTTGAACCTGCCACAATCTTAGATACAGAAATAAATGTTCCAATTCAGTCACTAGAAGACTATGTAAAATCAAAAGAATTTAAAACAAAGGATATTAAACCTGGTAATGAAGCAAAAATTGTTTGGGCAAATGACAGCTTCCAACAAAAAACACCTTATAGTGTGGTGTATCTTCATGGGTTTTCGGCTAGCCATGAAGAAGGTGCGCCCATTCACAGGGATTTTGCAAAAAGATATGGCTGTAATTTGTACCTTGCTCGACTTGAAGATCATGGAAGATCATATGATGATACATTCAAAACTTTGACGCCAGACAATTTTATTCAATCGGCTGAAGATGCCATTGATATCGGAAAAATACTAGGGGAAAAAGTGATTGTGATTTCTTGTTCTACCGGTGGAACATTGTCAGCGATACTTGCCGCTGCAGACGAAGATATACATAGTATGATCATGTATTCGCCAAATATTGACATTTATGACACTAATTCTGAATTACTACTATATCCGTGGGGAAAACAACTTTCATCTTTGGTAATGGGTGGTGAGTATAATAGAATAAACTACACTCCAGACCAACAAAAATATTGGAATTCAGTCTACCACACTAACGGACTTTTTGCATTAAAAACCATAATTAAGGATTACATGCATGAAGAAACTTTCCAAAAAATCAAAGTTCCTGTTTTTATGGGTTATTATTTTAAAAATGAAGAAGAGCAGGATAAAGTAGTCTCTGTATCTAGAATGCTAGATTTTTATAACCAAATAGGAACACTTGCCGATCAAAAACACAAAGTAGCGTTTCCAACTGCGGGTCACCATGTCATTTCATCTTACTTAATGAATGAAAATATAAATCTTGTGGCAAATGAAACATATCAGTGGGCTGAGAAAGTACTCGGTCTAAAGCCAATATAAAGATAGATATCCAAGTGTATCAGACTATGCCTACAAAGTGTCTTAACCAAAGGCATTATCTAAGACTGAAGCCCGAACGTAAGTATTTTTTAATATTTATCCAAAATGCAGTAGCTAAATAAAAAATAATGGGAGAACCAAATGCAACGAAACTGCTGTAAATAAAATACAACCTAACTCTTGATTCATTTAAGCCCCATTTTGCTGCGAGATAGCTACAAACTCCGAAACTATATTTTTCTACAAAAGGTTTTACAGTATTTTCAATGATGGACATAAATAGAATTATTTGGATTTGGTACTATAACCAATGCAAATTTAAATTGTTTTTATATCAATTCCAAATTATTAAAAAAATGAACCACCATTTAAGATCAAAAGAAATCAAATTGCAAAATCTTGACGGTTTGTTCAAAAGAATAAACAACCTGCTACAACATTATTAAAATGCTATATTATAGATAGAAATCTACTTTTAATATGGCAAAAGGAGCTTAAAAAGTTTTATTTGACTTTGATGCTCTTCGTGCCTATCAATTGGAGTAATCCACTTTTTAATTCTTTGAGTTCAATAACGTATTTACCTGGTTCAGCATATTGGTATTGAAGATTCTTTTGGGTAACAATAAGTCTTACACCATCGCCCATTTCCATCACATAACGTGAAGCTTTAGGGTCTTCCAAAAACTCAAAATTGAACTTAGCACCTGCATCAAATTTGCTTTCCATTTTGACATAATCATCAAATTTGTTAGATCCATCTTCTTCTGGTGAAGCAAAAAGTATACTAGCTAGAGACGTTTTTTCTGGGCCATTATTAATAGATGAAACTTGTGATGAATCACTGCCATTAAGTTGCTGTCCAAAAAGATAAATTGAACCAATGATGCCAGTAAGAACCAACAAACTCAAAAGCAGAGGCTCCAAATGAGTTGTGATCAAATGTGAAAAATTAGTAGCACGCTTACTAATACGAACAGGAGTGTAATGATTTACATTCATAAAATCGGATTTGGGTTAATTAATAATCGGTTACACAATCAGACAAATCGGTATCTGAATGGAACTGTAAAGGTATATCTTATTATTGAAATAAAAAATATAAAATTCAATTAATATATCATTTTAATCATACATAATACACTTACTATCAAGTATTAAGAAAAATAAATATAAAACTTACTCATAATATGTGACTTATATAAACCCAAATATTATATAAGAAAAATAAAAATATTTTGTGTCAGGAAATTAAGATACATAAGTTATGGAATGATACCTTTGTGTGTCTTAAACTGTTTATCTAATTTTACACAAACTTGTAATGAAGTCATTTATAAAAAACACCTTACACAAAGTACTTTTGCCACGTGGACGTGCTTATCAAGAAGACAAAACGCTATTAGATGGATGGAATAAGATCAATGTGGCATCAGGATTAAAAAGTATTTGTGTAATCCATAAAGAAACAACCTCTATCACTCCCAAAGGTATCGTATTTCTTTCTCATCCATATCTTGCTGATGCAAAACAATTTTTCTTGAGAAATGGTCATACTCAGATGTACATAGATGGTGGATTTCATGTAGTTATCTTTGATTACAATGGATTTGGCGAAAGCAAGTTTAGTGATTTTAACTATGCAGATGATTTCAGTATGGTTGTAAAACACTTCCGAATTAAATTTCCAGAAACTTTGTTTTTTGGTCATGGAATTTCATTTGGTGCATCAAATTTGATAAATTACACTAACGATCCATCTCACCAACTTGATAAAATAATCATTGAAAACTGCTTAGATAGCAACCTTACATATTATAAAAAACGTAATATAAAATTATATTATCTTATGAAAGCTTTAATGAAAGTCTTTCCGTTTGCAAATAAAAACCACGATTACAGCAAAGGTGTCCAATCAATAAAAAACGTTTCAGAAGCATTATTTCTATATAATACAGATGATACTTTGACTACCATAAAGATGGGAGAAAAACTACATAAAAATTGTGCAGTTCCTTCTCAAATGGTAATTTTTGGTGGTAAACATCTAGAAGCTTTTGTCACTGAACCTGAAAGATATAAGAATTCAGTGACCAATTTTTTTGAGAAAAATTGACATATGTCAAGATTTATAATTTGTCTTTCAATATTTGTCTAATTAATGACTGATTTTTTATACAATTTCAGTATATTTATTACATTTGTGGACATCAAAACAAAATTAAAATGATAGAGTTAAATTTTTGGGTAGTTTTAGCAACAGGCCTAGTTCCATTAGCTGTAGGTGCACTTTGGTATGGTCCACTTTTTGACAAAGTATGGATGAAAGAAGCAAATATGAGTCTAGAAAAAATCCAAGGTTCAAACATGTTGGCCATTTATGGTCTGTCTTTAATCTTTAGTATAATGTTTGCAGGTGGTCTTATGCCCATCGTCATTCACCAAATGGGTGTCTATTCCACATTAGCAGATTCGGGATTAGATAAGCCAGGTAGTGAAGCACATACCATCTTTACAGACTTTATGGCTAAATATGGTACAAATTACCGAACATTCAAGCATGGCGTTTTACATGGTCTAATGACTAGTATCTTTTTATTTTTACCAGTGATCGCTACAAATGCACTTTTCGAAAGAAAAAGTTGGAAATATATCTTCCTTAACCTAGGTTATTGGGCAGTTTCAGCGATGATTATGGGAGGAATTATATCAGCTTACGCATAATTTAAAAATCTAAGTACAAATAATTGATATTGATCAAATTAGATAAACAAAAAGCGGTGTCCTTTTACCTAAAGTAAAGTGATGCCGCTTTTTTATTATTGAAAACCAAATCATTGACAAAAGAGAAAAAAACTAATCTAACTTTTTGATATATCACAAACTAATAAAATTTGCTTAATGAAGATTTAAGACAATTTATTATATTTTTAACACTTTTATGCTAATTTTGACCGTTTTAAAAGTCAAATAATAAACACTAATATATGCTAATCTAACCTGTTGATGGTTTTTGACATAGATTGCTTGCAAGTATTAGATTAAAAACAACTTATCAATGAAAGTCTATTCAATCATCTTTTTCCTTCTTATTTCCTTTTTATCAATAAACGGTCAATCATACGAACATAAAGATAAAATTTATGATGAGTTTATAAAAACTACTACATTGGAAGTTAATAATTTACCTACTAACTTTCCTGTTTTATCATTAAATTCTTCTCAATTTATCATGTTGAAATTTGATGATTTATTAAATGAAGAGCGAACTTTATATTACAGAATAGTACATTGCGATAAAGATTGGACGCCATCAAGACTTAGAGAAATCGAATATATCTCAGGTTTTAATGATGAGAGATTACGAAATTATTCTTACTCTATAAATACTAGAGTACCATACTTGCATTATTGGCAAAGGTTTCCAAATAAGGATACACAATTTAAAGTCTCAGGCAATTATTTACTAATTATCTATGAAGACAAAATAGATTATCCATTATTGACCAGAAGATTTATTGTATCTGAAAACAAAGTTATTTTGGATATACACGCCATATATCCTGGAGATGTAGAAAATATTAGATTTAAGCAAGAGCTCCAAGTAAATATTAATTTTGAAAAATTCAAAATGCGAAACCCAGTCGATGAGGTCAGTCTTGTAGTATTGCAAAATGACAATTGGTATAATAAACAAGAATCAAAACCATCATTTTTTAGCGGTGTCAATCTGAAATTTAACAGATTAAGAACTTTTGATTTTTGGGGATTAACAGAATTTCGTGATTTTGATACAAGGACACTGATGAGATTAGGTAGAGGAGTTCAATTTGTCGAAAGAAATAAATTCAGTACAGACGTGTTGTTAATGAAAGATGAACCTAGAAGAAATAAGGTTTATTTAGCTAATTTTGATTTTAATGGAAAGTTTGTAGTTGATAATTTTGAAGGCTTAAATAATAGGTTTGCATATGATGTACTAGAAGACTTTATAGGAAATGAAAGTAATAGTAATGAACAACGTCAAAGCTTGAGAGACTCCTTATTAACAAACTTAAGTTCACAAAACACGCTAAGAGGTAGCGAATATATTGTAGAAGAACGTGACATAAGATCTGATTATGCAAAAGTAATTTTCTCTCTCCAAGACGATCATCTAAGTGGAAATGAAAATGTATATGTCTTCGGTGGAATGAATAACTGGTTGCCTACCGAAGAATACAGAATGAAATTCGATAATAGAGGCATTCACACGACTGAAGTAATGATGAAACAAGGATATTACAACTACGTCTATGGCATCTTGGAGGAAGATGGAAATGTGGATTATCGCACCATGGAAGGTAGCTGGTCTGACACTGAAAATGAATATCAATCAATCGTTTATTACCGCGGGCTTGGAGATATATATGATAGAATCATAGGATTTAGTTCGTTCAACACAAGCTCACAACCTTTTCCTAGGTAAGGGTAGATTGTGATGCTTTATATTCATTTATCATAAATAGTCCTAAGATTAAATATTCGAAAAATACAAACCAGTAATTTTCACTATATACTAATTCTGAATAATTAACATATGTCATAAATATCAAATATGACCAAAGCATTGTGTATCTGACATTCAAAAACAAAGTAAAAAAAAGCAAAGAGATCACATACCAAGGATGCACTGTAGTACTAAATAAAAGATAAAGAGTCCATCCAAAAAGTGCATATTTCATAAATGATGCTAATGAGTAAATAGTAAGCGTACGTGCTTTATTAACATTGAGAAATACAACTACCAAACCAAGGATAGGACCAATATATTTAATCAAGTTATATCCTGAAAATTGATATCCAATCCATCTCAATACAAAATGAAAACTGGCATTAAATTCAAATTTGCGAAAATATAAATCTACACTTTCTAAGAATGTTCCGAAGGCAATTCCGCTTGCCATTGGCAAGAAGATAATAAAGCAAAATGTAACTAAAAAACTGAAAAATAAGACTCGCTCTTTCCCTTTGAGTTGAAATAAAAAATAAGGTAACAGCATCAGTGGAAGTAGTTTGATGCCAATACTTACTGCTAAAAAAAGACTTCCTAAGACATATCTTTTGGTAAATAAAAAATATAAACCTCCTGCCAAAAAAGAAATCATCGCAACTTCAAAATGTAAATTGCCAATACCTTCTATGATTACCAAAGGATTCAGAAAATATAACAGACTATACTTTCTACTTAACTCTACAATATCTAGTAATTTTATGATAAAAAACAAACCCAACATTTCAGTGAGAAACACTAATGACTTCATGATAATAGAGAAGCCATGAATATCATCAGCTATTGCACCAAAAGCAAAATAAACTTGATTAATAGGTGGGTAAATGGTATAATAATTAGGAGAATTGAGTTGATCAAAAATATCTTTTGACAAACCACCTATATGGTAATTTAGTGCTTCAGTAGGTAAAATTCCATATGGATTGTATCCAGCCAAAATTAATTTTCCATCCCAATAAAATCTATAGATATCGTCAGAAAGATTTGGAAAACAAAAGATTAGAAAAACCCTAACCAAGACTCCAAGTCCAAGTAGCATGTAAAGTGAATGATTCCTATTGAAAACCAAAAATAAATAGCTAACAAAAGCTAGTGTATAAAATGGGAAAGCAGCATAAAAATCTGACTGCGAAAATCCAAACATGATAATCAAAAGCGATGATACAAAAGTAAGCATCATCAGCGTAGCTAAAGGCTTTTTTATGTTTTCCTTACTGAGCAAATTTACTTCGTATGGCATATCCAAAAAGTATCAAATATCCTAATGCTAATAATACATGCATAGCCATAAACTCAGGCATATCATACGCCTTAGCCAAGTAAATAGCGCCCAAAAAGTAAAGACTCAATAGTCCTTCGCCTACAGATACCCAATCCATTTTCTGAGAAAAATAAGACTTCTTTGCAATAGATGTGGATTTCCCTTTCGTTCCATACTTCGGTGTACGCACAAAAGAAGACTGCTTACCTATCCAACCCTGAAGCACTGCTAATGAATTGTGAAATGCTAATCCCATAGACAATGCCAGAAATATAGGGAACAACAATAGAAATTTTAAGACCATCTTCACTATATTTTCCCTTGGCCACGCTTTTCCAACATTTGCACCAAAATAAACCATGATGATAGAAAGTAATGATAATAGAAAAATAGTAAATGATTCAGGTTTGATACCTAATGGATTTATAAAAAACAACAATGGCACACTGAAAACACCAAGCAGAAATACGAATATAAACACAGAACTAGATAATAAATGAACGGTAGCTTGCACCTTCTTGGTCCACCTTATATTTGATGACCAAACTTTAGGTAGCATTTTTTTGGCTGTCTCTGCACCGCCTTTCATCCATCTGAATTGTTGTGATTTGAGTCCATTGATCTCGGCAGGCAATTCAGCAGGCGCAGTGACATCTTCCAGGTATTTGATCTTCCATCCTTTGAGTTGTGCACGATAACTGAGATCTAGATCTTCGGTAAGTGTATCTGCCTCCCATCCACCTGCATCATCTATACAAGCTTTGCGCCACACACCAGCCGTACCATTAAACTGAAGCATATATTCGGCTTCGTACCTACCCTTCTGCTCGATGGTAAAATGAACATTTAGCTGAAAAGCTTGCATTTCTGTCAGCAGTGAATAATGTTGATTGAGATGTTCCCACCTTGTTTGTACTACACCAATTTTTGGATCATTAAAAGACGACATGGTCGTTTTCAAAAAATCTGGCTTTGGCAAAAAATCGGCATCAAATATGGCTATAAAATCTCCTTTGGCAAATACTGTTGCTGCCTTGAGCGCACCAGCTTTAAATCCACTCCTATCTGTTCTAGCTAAACAAACTATATTATAACCAAGTGCCTGATAATGAGCAACTTTTGATTTAGTAAAATCGAGCGTATCATCCGTAGAATCATCAAGTACTTGCACTTCAAACCTATCTATTGGGTAGTCGATCTGCATGATATTATCTATCAATCGCTCCACGACATACTTCTCATTAAAAATGGGAAGCTGTATTGTGACGAAAGGTAAATCAGTATTTTCAATGGATTGTTCAAGGCTAATTTTTGAACTCCTACTTAGTTTTTTACTATAATATCGATAGAGCAAATGCAACTGCATCAGACAAAATATAGTCACAAAAACCAATGAAATCAAGTAAACCAATAATATAAAATATCCCAATATCATCATGTCTCCTACCCTATATTAATTTAAATATTGTCCAAAGTATTTTATGACCAGCCAATATGGTGCCTTTTATGGTGCCTGAGACTTTAGATTTCCCTATCCTTTTGCGATATCTTACGGCTACTTCAGTTGTTTTAAGTTTCATTTTGGCAGCTTTTACTTGCATTTCTACCGTCCATCCAAAAGTTTTATCTTCCATCTGCATGTCCATCAAAACTGGATATTTGATAGCTCTGAATGGTCCCAAATCTGTAAATTCATAACTATATATAATTCTAATAAGGGTAGTAGCAAGCCAATTGCCAAAAATTTGCTGTGGCATCATCGCACCTGATTGCATTTCACCCAAAGCCCTCGAACCAATCACCATATCCACATTTTCTGTAACAATTGGTTTAATTAAATCCACCATTTCACTAGGATAATCCGAATAATCTCCATCTAAAAACACAATGATATCGGGTTTTATCTCCAGATTTGCGATATAGTCCATTCCTTTCAGACAGGCATTTCCATAACCTTTTTCAGGCTGATGAACTACGATAGCACCATGTGACTCAGCCACAGACGCTGTCCGATCTTTACTACCATTATTACAAACCACCACATTCCGCACAATCGTATCCGGAATTTCAGAAATCACTTTCCCGATAGAATCTTCTTCGTTGTACACAGGAATAATGACATCAACTATTATACCCACAATTGTTTACATTTTTGAATAATGGGTCAAATATAGTACTTTTGCAATTTGTAACTAGCCAAGTTTGGAAAATGGCTTGATTTAATTACATAATGATGATAAAATTGGTTTGGTATTAGAATATTTGACCGAAATTATCGTTAATATTGATTACTTATAAAATTATTATAATGTTTGGTAGAGTATTACCTGTTTTTTTTCTAGTCTTTTTTGTGGTGATCATGTCTTGCAGAAGGGATGATTATTATGAAGGAAATGATGTAGTGGTGACTTTTTCGGAAGATACACTAAGATTTGATACTGTGTTCACTAGTCTGGGATCGGCAACAAGATTTATTAAGGTATTCAATCCTAAGGATCAACCCATTTTAGTGGATGTGGCTCTAAAAAACCAAACAAATTCTTACTTCAGAATCAATGCAGATGGCATCAAAGGTCCAACAGTCAATCAACTAGAAATAAATGGTCGTGACAGTATCTATATTTTTGTGGAAGTAACCATAAATCCTGACCTTCCTACCAGTATTTCTCCTTTCATTGTAGAAGATGTGATAGAAGTGACTGCCAATGGAAATGTCTCTACGGCACATCTCGAAGCTTTTGGTCAGAATGCAAATTACATCCCATCTAGCAGTGGCAAAGGTGGTGGCGCTTTACTATCCTGCAACCTTGGACAAGTGACCTGGAATGACCCGAAACCTTACGTCATCTATGGCATTTTGTATATCGATAGTTGTACGTTGGTCTTGCCTCCTGGTACACGCATATATGTGCATGGCGGTGTTGTCAGAAATGAAAACTCCATCTACAATGATGGTCTCATAGTATTTAATAAACATGGCAAATTACTCAGTCAAGGCACTATAGATCAACCAGTTACCTTCCAAGGAGATCGTCTCGAGCAAGAATTTCAAGATATTTCATCACAGTGGGTTGGCTTGCTTTTCTGGCATGAAAGTCGAAATAATAGATTGGACAATACGATTATAAAAAACTCCATCATAGGTATGAGAGTAGACTCACTTGCTGATGTCTCTCTCCACGGTGTGCAAATCAGCAATACGGGTGGACCTGCGATAATAGGTAGGCATGGAGACATTTATGCTGAAAATTCCTTATTTTATGACAATGATGGCAATGCGTTGCAATTAACCTATGGTGGTAAATATACCTTCAATTATTGTACTGTAAGCAATAGATCTGGTCAGAGAGAAGCTGTCGTGATGACGGATTGGTATTGCCCATTTGTGCTTTGTGGACTTCAGGACTATCAGCTAAATAAACTAGATGCCAAGTTTGCCAATTGTATTTTTTCTGGTACTGATCGAGATGAAGTGGGGCTGAGTCAAGTGAGTGCTGATGATAATAACTTCCAATATAAATTTACTAATTGTGCCGTCAGAGTAGATGAACTATTGCTACCCAAAAATAGTCCAAACTTCTTTGACAACTGCACTAATTGTCTTAATCTTTCCTTTAATGATCGGATATTTCTAGATCAAAACGAAAATGATTACCGACTTGATACCATGTCTGTGGCACTAGGCAAAGGCATTAGCTTACCGAATGTCAATACAGATATTCTAGGCAAGCCACGCAAATCCACACCAGACCTAGGTTGTTATGAATTTTAAGGGGACAAAAATGGAGACATTAAGCGACCGAATCCTTGATTTTTACGCCAATGTTCAATTTGAAGGTACGTTGCCAGATGGTATCAAGATCATGAATCCATATAGAGAAAGTGCTGAGATTAGGGATATTTGTGGTAAGTTTTATAGCAAATATTACAATGATCAAGCTCCAAGAAAACTTATTTTGGGTATCAATCCGGGACGACTTGGAGCAGGTGCCACAGGATTGCCATTTACAGATACCAAAAGGCTGAATGACCACTGTGAGATCCCATATGATGGATTTGTAAGTCATGAGCCATCTTCGGTATTTATCTACGATGCTATCCATGCTTTCGGTGGTCCATCTGTCTTTTATAGTCAGTTTTATATCAATTCTGTCTGTCCACTAGGATTTACGATAGACAAAGCAGGTGGCAAATCTGTAAATTACAATTACTACGACTCCGCAGAACTAGAAAAATCTGTCCGAGATTTTATCCTAGAAAATATCAAAACCCAAATATCGCTTACAGGTAGAAATGACGTGTGCTATTGCCTTGGAACGGGCAAAAACTACCATTACTTATCAAAACTCAATGAAAAACATCATTTTTTTGATGTAATCATACCACTAGAGCATCCACGCTACATCATGCAATACAAATCCAAAACCAAAGAAAGTTATGTGGATGATTTTTTAGGGAAGCTTTCTTTGTTTCCATAACCTATTTACCTTTACTTCATACAGTTGCTAAAAACTTAGTTGAAATATACAGCGTGAAATTCCTATGATTTCATTTTTCCTTTCTATATTTGTAGGTAAATAAAACTTACTCATGATGAGAATTGGAATAATCATATTATGTCTTTTAGGATTTTTTGGGGTTAGTGGGCAGCGGTATAGTAATTTGAATGTATTTGAGGGAGATGGAGGTCAAGATCAAACTCAAATATTGGTTGACCAAAATAATTTCTATTCCTTAAATTATATTTTTGAAGATTCCTTATTTCTGAATAAATCATTTGTTGCAAGCGTTGCAGATAGTAATAGTTCTAGTTTAGTTTTAAGCAAGTTTGAGCATAATGTTGCGGTAAAACATATTCATCTTGAGTCATATGTGACTTTTGGACGTATTCATCTGATTAATGACAAAATTTGGGTGACTGGCTATAGATATAGTGATTTTTTTATTGATGGAGTACTCAAGTACCCTGCTATTCCTAAAGTTGGAACTGAAATATATGATAGAGGATCTGGTTTTATACTTATTTATGACAAAGATTTGAATCTAGAAAAAAGTATATTACTCGGTGCAGGCGAATATGTAAAAGTTGTAGCCCATGAGAATAACAAATATTATATAACTGGTAACTTTGGCCTTCACTCTACAGAAATGACATTAGATGGAATAACCATCTACGATAATTTCTCTTCTTTGAGAGAAATGTTTCTATTTACATTGAATGATACAACTTATAGGGCAGAAACTGGAATTTCTTTTGGCGGACCTGGAAGAGAAGGTGTAGATAGGCTCCATGTAGATGATGATGGAAATATATTGTTATTGGGTTCTACTATATCTGGTGCGTTTTTTTATGGGTCAGAAATATATCCCACTTCTGGCAATCCAATTTTGCCTTCAGTTTTTTTAATTAAGGTTAACAAATCAGGTGTACCTGTATTTTTTCATTTCTTTGATGCAGGAGATGGTGTTGACAATAGTAATAACCTAGCGTCAGAAATCACTGTGGATGACCAAGGTAATATATATGTAGGGACACGAAGTCCTACTTCAAAATTTAGATTAAACAACCAAGTATTACATGAAAGTGCTAATCAAGCGTATCTTTTGGTGTTTTTGTGTTTTACACCTGAAGGTCCATTAAAATGGTCAAAAGAATTAGACAGTAAAAAAACGTCATCAAGTATATACAGGAAAAGTATAATTATTAACAATGAAATCATATTTGGAGGTTTTACCACACGAAATACACTTATTAATAATGGTGAAATAATACAAAATAATGACTCTTTGCAGATATCAGGGATGATAAAACTTGATAAAGAAACAGGTGATTTTAAATCTTACCAAGATATTGTAACAAATTTTGGCAGTAGGTTATTTAGTTTGCATAAATTATTAAATGATAATTACCTAATCTATTTAAGAAGGTTTGGCCCTGTTACAAATGCAAATTTTGATACATTTTTTGTAAACTATAATATACCATCAGCAACATTAATATTTGAGTTTAATCCAGAAATACCTCAAATTGTCAGCACTTTGAATGAAGAAACAACAAATAGTTTTACAGAAATTAATATCTTTCCTAATCCCATACAAAAACAAAGTAAACTTTCTATTCAAGCTAACGAATCAATTAGAACAATCGAAATGTACGATATAAATGGAAGACTGGTAGAGCGTATTTCAGTATTAGACGAAGCGACAACAATTAATACAAACCAACTCCCCGGCACCTATATTATGAAGTTTCAAATGGAAACTCAAGGTTCTGTTTATAAAAAATTAATTATTCAATAAATAAAATGATGAGTCCGGTCCGAAAACACAAAATTATTTATAATACACCGTTCTCTACCCAAGCCTTAAAGAGAAACAATTGATTATCAATTTGCTTTAACCCATTTAATAAAAAAGCCGAATGACAATTAACTCATCATTCGGCTTTTTATATTTTCAGAATAATCCGATTATAAGAACTTCTGTACTTGTGCTTCTAAGTCATTTCTAGGGTTGATAGCTGCAATCTTACCATCTCTGCCTACTAGAAATGTTTGTGGGATACTTCTTACACCATATGTACCTGCAGGTGCGCTTTCCCATTTTTTAAGGTCTGATACATGACCATCCCATGATAATTGATCTTGCTCTATAGCTGCAAGCCATCTTTGCTTAGATCCATCTACTTGTTGTTTAAGCTGTTCAGGATCTGTAAATCTCTGAGCAGTACGGCTATCTATACCATCTAATGATACACTAAATACATCAAATCCTTGACCTTTGTATTTATTATAAATCTCCACCACATGCGGATTTGCTTTACGACAAGGTCCACACCAAGATGCCCAAAAGTCAATTAATACTACTTTTCCCTTATAGTCAGACAATTTTCTCATTTTCCCATCAGGTCCAGGCAAAGAAATATCTGGAGCAGGCTCTCCTACTTTGATAGAAGCAGACGCTTGTTCCATCTGCAATTGTTGTCCAAGCTGTGCCGTTATACCTGCATACTGAGTAGTGATATCTAACTCTGGATATTGTGTCGTAAGTCTTTGAGAGACTGCCTTATGTACTTCAAGAAACTCAGGTCTGAATGTAAACAATCTAGTTGCCAATTGTAAGCCTACCAATGGATCAGAAGTTTGTGAAGTATAAGTCGTTAATGACGGTACATCCATTTTTTTGGAGATATAATCTTTAACTGTATTGATATACTGCTCAGATAATTTTGAACCTGTCACCGTGTAATTAAACTCGTTAAGGCCTTTCAGATCTGCATTAATTTCGACATCTTTTTCAGTACCGTCCATCACTAAGTCAGCTATTTGCTCACCTATACGAAGTCTATAAATACCTTTTTTTACACCATCAGGCAATACCAATTTGAATTTACCACTTCCATCTACCTTTTCAGTTAGGAGAATAGTACTTTGAGTCGTAAGTGATACTAAGTCTAGGAATATTGACATATTTTCGGCACCTTTTATAGTACCAGAAATTTTAGTTCCTTTAGTAGCCCCACAAGATGCCATCATGGCTAGAGGAAATAATAAAATGTAGAAATGTTTTAAAAAAGCCATTTTACTTTTTGATTTTAATTAAATAATTTAATACCTATAATTTATACAAAGGAGACCCTTGAGTCTTATCTTCATGCAAAATTATACATTTAACCAATAGCTTACATATCTTGTTGTTAAGAAGACTAGATTAACTATGTAAATTATGAATTTATTAACAAAATAGTTGCATCTAGTGCTATTTTTAAGCACTAAAATGGATATCACATTCTAGATGTGGATATTATTTTGTGATGATCACTTTTTTACTACTTTTTTCTCCTTTAGAACTTATGGTAATCACATATACACCAGGTATTGCATCCATGTTTAAATATTGGCCATCTTGAGTAAATGAAACATCCCTACCATGCACATCAAAAATAGATATTTTGTCTATGGCTTGTGCACTATCTAACATAAATCTACCATTATTCGATGGGTTAGGCATTATTGACCAAATCAAACTTTCATTATCCAATTTGCTATCTCGCAATGTCACCGTTTGATAATTTGGAAGTAAAATTTTAGAATTTTGTTGGACCAGTATGTCTGATTTTGCTAAAAGCGGAGCAGAAGTGGATATGGTAATAAATGGTTTGCCTGCTTGAATTTCTACATCTTTTAACACTACGATCTTGATAATACCATTTCCCTTATCTATAGTAAACGATGTGTTTGTTACTTCAAAATATGGAGATGAAACAATCATGTTTTCCATCAAAGCTGGATTTACCTTAAAGGCTAACTCTAATCCTTCAGCGTTGATATCTTCAGTTAATGTAAGATGATATTCGTTGTCTTTAACTTGATCTACTACTTCAATGGTAGATCTTACATCCGTAGCTTTTTTATTTGCCCCGGTGATATCACCCATATAAACAGCTGTAAAATCTATACTTCCATCAAATTTCATTATATCAAAAACTTCTTTGACATTGGATAAATCTGAAACTGTTTTAATTTCAGAAACATCTACCGCAAAACGCCACATTTTGGTGCTATTTTGTGAAGGTCTCAAGATATTATCTCTTAGTACACTCAGGTCATTTATTCTAATCTTGTTGTCTCTATTCAGATCAGCTGCCATAAATTCAAAATTGACCAGTGTATCCATACCAAATAGATAATTCTGGAGTTTCTTAAGATCTGCAATATCTACCCTTCCTGTTTGTACTTGATTATAGTCAGGCATTATTTGATAATCACTGTATAACGAAATATCTTCCCAGCCAAACTGCCCTATTTCATTGGTAGACGTTATTTTTTCATTTTGTCCTTGACGCATAAGTGACATACTTACATTTGGCATATTGGCTCCATTAGATTCTGTAACTGTGCCAGGGAAAGTAGCAGTCATACTGCATGATCCATTATCAAAAAGTAATAAAAATGCTTCTATAGACTCCTGATTTCCAGCTAGATCAGTGATATATATGGTATAAAATTGAAATCCTGCATTTGAACAGTTTATAGTTCGCAATGTATCATTAACATTAGGAGAGAAAGAATATCTCAACTTAGATTGTGGTGTACAATTGTCAAATGAATTTATATTAAACAATCGTGGCGAAACCATAAAATCCATTACATTCCCTTGAAATGCTGCTGTCAAAAACTCATGCATGTATGGTGTAGGTTTTTTAAGATCCTTTGTTTCTACTATGGTGTGGCAAGATGCAAAATTTCCGCATTTATCTCGTACTGACCACTTGATTTTGTGTTTACCTACCTGAACTCTTTCTGGCAAAGTAATGGATATTTCCTGACCATTTGATACAGGATTAATTTTAAACTCACCGTTTTCATTAAAACCATATTTGTAATCTATATCGCCATTTGCCCACAGATCTATTTCTACAACCCAACTCAAAGACTCTGTCGCACAAATCCCCAAATCTACAGCACTGTTTTTTATGGTAAATGGTGCTTTACAATCAGATTCTACACCTATTACTTTATCTGCGCAATCTCGAATAGCGGGCGGAGTTGACTCTATAACCTTTACAACTTGCGTATGTGTCCATATTCCTGAACCATCCCAATTTGGGTCTTGTGGTCTGTATGTACACCAGTTTATTACCGTAAAGTTTCTATATATTTTGTAACAAGCATCTGGTGCAACTTCAAATACTTGCTCCATCATATTTACGCCAAGCACATCGCAAGGTCCTGTAATCCATGTCGGAGAGTCATTCTGAATATCATCTTTGCAGCCATAAATTTTATCTGTAGGAAAATTAATAACAATTGGTTCAGGATCGGCTAATAGCGTTATTCTCTGAATACAACTAGATTCTGTAGGTTGGTGGATATTGTCATTATTTAGATCTATATACCATTTTCTATCTACGTATCCGACTTTACATTGATTTAAGAATTTAGCATCTTCATATTTGGCTACTGTCGGTGGGTAACCAAATACTACAGGCGTACCCACTATAGGTAAGTAGTGAATATCGTCGTGACAATACAAAGTTTTGTCAGGTGGACAATAGATACTTGCTTGGCAAAAATTGAATCCCATCAGAAAAACTATTGCAAAAATTACGCGAGACAACATAGCTAAAAGTATTTAGAGTTAAAATCCTTATTTAGGAAATTCTTTACTGAGTTTAAACACAAAACATATGCAAAAATATATAAAATGACAATTACTTGTATCATATTTCCATAAATTCAATGATATCGTACTTTTTTTCGTCTTTTTTTCTGAATTTTAATAAAAGTCAGGAGCGTTTTTCATTATTTTGCATTCTTATAGAAGGATTGTTATTCAAGAAACATGAAGTGGAAATATTGGAGTATCGAGTCACGAAACCAAAATCCTTTTTAAATTTTAACATCATAAACAGAAAAAATGAAATCAAAAATTTTAGGTATTGCAGTGTTTTTGCTTACAACATTTTTTAGTTTTGGGCAGTGTAATATTGCTGGATTGACCGTGACACCCTCAGAGTGCAATAACAATGGGAAGTTTTTTGTTACCATAAATTTTGATCATGTGGGTACATCACCAAAATTCAAAGTTTTGGGTAATGGTGTTAATTATGGTACATTTGAATATTCGAATCTTCCGATTACCATTGGTCCTTTGAATGGTGACTGCACTACCAACTATGAATTTGTAGTAAGAGATAATGAATTTGAGTCATGTAATGCTTTCAAAACTATAGGTACTAAGTGTTGTACAAATGAGTGTAGCATAAATTTCAAAAATGTAGAAGCAGGTAACTGTGAAGGCATGCTGTATCAATTGTCTTTTGACTTAGAATATTCAGATGATGCTAATAATGGCTTTGATTTGTTTACCAATGGCCAGTTTTTTGGCTATTACCAATATGAAGATTTACCATTAAACATTAACAATTTTCCGTCCAGTACTATAGAACCATATAACCAAATAGTAGTTTGTGCCAATGACAATTCGAGTTGTTGCGATACTATAAGCATCCTGAATCCATGCATATGTAATATTTATAGATTACAAGGACAAGTCATTGATTGTAATGAAGATACAGAAACTTTCTCTATAAAATTAAACTTTAAACATAACCTGACATCAGACAGCTTCCAAGTTGGTGGTAACACTACAAATTATGGTACATTTGGGTATAATGAGCTTCCGATTACGATTACAGGATTAAGTTTTAGTGATGTGACGCAATACGAATTTCTGATAGTAGATCAAAATGATGCTTTTTGTTTTAGTTCGTTTGAACTCGGCAAAGTCACTGAATGTAATTTTGACTGCAATATTTCAGAACTAGTTATGGAACCATATGCATGTGAAGATGGACAATTTTATGTAGATATAGCTTTTGATTACGAAAATACAAGTATTGCAGGATTTTCCATAGTGGGAAATGGCCAAACTTATGGTAATTTTGAATACGGAGAAGATTTTTATACACTTGGTCCATTGGAAGCAGATTGTGAGACCCTTTATGAGTTTATTGTCAGAGATAATGAGCTCACAGATTGCAGAGCTGAGAAGGGATTTAATGAGCCTATCTGTTGTGATGCAGATTGTGAAATTGCAGAGTTTAGATTAGATGAGATTTGTGAAGAAGGTAAATTAGTCGGCTTTTTATTTAACTTTAACCACACTTCCACTAATGGAAATTTTGTGATCAAAGCCAATGGCGTAAACCTAGGAACATTTTCGTACGCTGACTTACCTGTAACTATAAATGATATAAATTTTAATACTCAACAAGTACAATTCGTAGTTTTTGATAGTGAAAACGAATCTTGTAGTCTGAGCAAAACCTATACATTTGAGTGTTCTGTAGGTGAAGAATGCGACTTTAGAGATATGGTTTTGACAGTGACTGACTGTAATGAAGAAGGTCAGTTTTATGCAAAATTAAAATTTAAAGTCACTAGCCCAGGTGAACAAGGTTTTATAATCAAAGTCAATGGCGATATCTTTGATACATTAGCTTATGGACAAGAAATATACGAAATCGGGCCTTTGGAAGGTGATTGTAGTACTTTGTATGAATTTTTGATATACGATGTAGAAAATCAAGATTGTGGAGCAGTATATAAATTTACAGAAAAGATTTGTTGCAATGAATGCCAGATTTCAAATGCTACCCTTTCTTTTCTACCATGTGAAGAAGGAAAATTTGATGTAATCTTAAATTTTGAGCACGAAAACACATCTCCAAGATTCAGATTAAAAATAAATGGAGAAGCGAAAGGACCTTTTATGTATGCTGATTTGCCATATACGATTGAAAATCTAACGGAAAGAAAGGTGTATGAAATAGTAATTTTTGATGGTGAAAATGAAGCATGTAGATTATCTGTTGTAATTCCTGCTATTGAGTGTCCATCTAGCACAAATGATGACCTTGCGAAAAGTGTTCAAATTATAAATAAAAATGAAAAAGTAGAGTTATATCTAGATGAACTTTGGGGTAAAACCCAAGTCAGTATCTTTGATATCACAGGTAAGTTTCTGATAAATAGTACCATAGAAAATAATTTCGGAACTATTGAAATCGATCATTTGAATTCTGGAATTTATTTATTAAGACTTGATAATAAAAAGATCAATTATACCAGAAAATTGATTAAATATTAAGCAATACTTATTTTAGTCAAGAAAAAAGGAAAGCCCTTGTAACATTAAATTTTGCAAGGGCTTTTTTAATATTACATTATAAAAAAAAGCTTAAACAATTGATAAACAACTATTTAAGCTCATTTAGTGGAGATGCAGGGACTCGAACCCTGGTCCAGACAAAGCAACTGAAGGCTTTCTACATGCTTATCTTCTAATCGAATTTTCGTAATCTGACAGGTCTAGAAGCCCACGACGTCATCATCTTATCTTCTTAATTTCGGATCGTGATCGAAGCATCTCACTCACCTAGTCCGCGGGTCTGTTGAAGTGCGGCTACCGGCATATATCGGACGTCAACCGGGCGGCACTAAAAGCGTTGTAATCCTAGATTACGCAGCTAATGCGAAGTTATTATCGCCATTTGTTGTTTGATCATCATTTATTACGGAGTGAACAATCGTGCTCCGGCATGCTTACCAACCGATCATCTTTCCTGTCGATACCAGTCATCCCCATGTTTTAAACCGAGAATAAAACATCAAATTAATTATGCAATTATGATGTCTTAGTACTGAACAGTATAAATTATTGATTGAAATAAAATTTCTGTATCTTTATACGTTTGATTAGAACGTATTCTTTACACTCTTTGTTCCAGAATCAGTAAAAATTTGTGGACTTAGAAATAAATAAATTTAAAATTAAAATATTTACTAATATATAATTATCATTAATTCAATAATTTAAACTTTACATTATTTGAGAAAATGTTTATTATTATTTTGAATCTGACATCATTTCCGACTAATCTACACTGAGTACCTGAGATTGCACTAGTGATAGATCAAACCAAGGAAAGTGGATATACCAAAGCAGAATTGAAAACATACAACAAGCATTGGTATAGCATTCGAATAGAAAAAAACCTAAATTAAAATGCTCTATAATTTCGTGACCAAAAACCTTCATTAAGAATAATCTTGGTATTATTTTTTGCTTATGATAATTTGAAAATTACAACAATTCGAAACGAATACATCATAAATTCATCCTATTTGCGTTAATTTGCAACATCTTTAGGAAAATAGAAATATTTTAAACATGATATTAATAACAAATGATGATGGCATCGTAGCACCTGGCATAAAAGCACTAGTAGAAGTCGCATCACAATTTGGTGAAGTATTGGTCGTGGCCCCTGATTCCCCTCAATCTGGTCAAGGTCATGCTATTACTTTAAACAACCCATTAAAACTAAGAAAAGTAGATATATTTGAAGGTATTGATGCTTATGAATGCTCAGGTACACCAGTAGATTGTGTCAAATTGGCAAAAAATGTATTGCTTAAAGGTAAAAAAATAGACCTATGTGTATCGGGTATTAATCACGGAGCCAATTCTTCCATCAATATCTTATATTCTGGTACTATGTCGGCAGCTATGGAAGCAAGTATAGAAGGTATTGATTCTATAGGATTTTCTTTATTAGACTTTAGTTTTGAAGCAGACTTTGAAGCTGCTAAGTTTTATATAAAAAAAATAATTTCATCTGTGCTTTCTCAGCCTATGCAAGACTGTAAACTTTGGAATGTCAATATTCCTGCTTGTGGACTAGATGAAATCAAAGGCATCAAAGTTTGTAGGCAAGGTAATGGTACTTGGGTAGAAGAATTTCAAGAAGGAATAGATCCTAGGGGAGAAAAATACTATTGGTTGACAGGGAAGTTTGTTTCTTATGAAAACGATGATTTAGACAACGATATAAATGCACTTAAAAACAATTATGTGTCTATCGTTCCATCAGGACATGATTTAACACATTATGCTCAAATTAATAATCTTAAATATTTAGAAAATATATAATATGATAGAACGTGATTCTGTAATCTTTGGAATTTTGCTTGGTGTCATTGTACCCGTATTGGGATTTGTAGTAGTAGAATATATCTTTGAATTACTTACTAGTATGGGTTGGATGGCAGAAGTTAGTGCGTCTACAGCCGAGAGAAGATTTCGTACTCTAGTTTTAATTGGTATCTGTTGGAATTTGATTCCATTCAATATTGCAAAAAACAGAAGATGGGACCAAACAATGAGAGGAATTGTATTCCCTACATTAATTTATGTTGCTGCGTGGGTTTATAAATTTGGAGCTGGATTAATCGGATAAAATATTAAATGAAGTATTACATCATAGCTGGAGAAGCTTCTGGAGATCTTCATGGGTCAAATCTAATGTCTAGTTTGAAAAAACAAGACGTCAATGCTCAATTTAGATTTTGGGGTGGAGACAAAATGCTTACAGAAGGTGGACATTTAGTGACCCATTATCGCAATATGGCATTTATGGGTTTCCTAGAAGTGGTAAAAAACCTAAGAACTATTCTAGGTTTTCTAAAGACTTGTAAAAAAGATATCCTCGCCGACCAACCTGATGTACTTGTCTTAATTGACTATCCCGGTTTTAATCTACGCATGGCTAAATGGGCAAAAAAGAAAGGTATAAAAGTTGTTTACTACATCACACCGCAAGTTTGGGCTTGGCACAAAAGCAGGGTGTACGATTTAGGAAAATATACAGACAAACTACTTGTCATACTCCCATTCGAAGCTGATTTCTTCAAAAAATATGGTTTCCATTCCGTTTATGTGGGTCATCCACTGTTAGATGCGATTGAAAAATTCAAACCAAATGATGATTTTCTTGCTAATATAAATAAGTCTAAACCGATCATTTCGCTACTTCCTGGCAGTAGAAAACAAGAGATTTCTGTGATGTTGCCCATCATGCTCGAAGCCATCCAAAACAGTGAAATGACCGTCATTATTGCAGGCGCATCTGCTATAGAACCTGACTTTTATCAACAAATTATTTCAAAATATAGCTTAAATACTACAGTACACCTTATTAAAGATCGTACTTATGATATCCTTTCTTTTGCTGACTTTGCATTAGTTAGTAGTGGTACAGCTACCTTGGAGACAGCGCTTTTTAGTGTACCACAAATCGTTTGTTACAAAGGCAATGCTATTTCTTATTTGATTGCTAAACAGCTTGTTGACTTAAAATACATCTCTTTGGTCAATCTTATTGCGAATAAAGAAATTGTAAAAGAACTCATTCAAAATGACCTAACAAAGGAAAATATATTAACGCAACTTGACATTTTACAAAAAAATAAATCTGCCATAAAAAATGGGTATGATGAATTAAAAGTCATGTTGGGCAACAAAGGTGCTTCTGATCGTGCAGCTTCCGAAATCTATCAATTATTGACTACATGATAGATATTTTTAGCGGGCTTCAAGAGAAATTTTTAACTGATATTCAATACCTTAGGTGGCAAGAATGGCTAAGTACGGTACTTCAGATTGCAAGTGTTTGGTATGCTAGAAAAAACAATATATTGGTTTACCCTACTGGAATAATGGGTGTATTATTGGCAGCTTGGGTATATTTTTTCATATCAAATCCTCCTTTGTATGCTGACGGAGTACTCAATATTTACTACTTCATTATGAGTTTGTATGGTTGGTACAACTGGTCAAAAGTAGATCAAAATAAAGCATTTGTTTACAAGATCACTTGGTGCAACAAATCTGAACTTTTATACGGTGTCGTAGGATGCATCGTTGGCTGGGCAATAATCTACTTTATGCTTCTTAAATTTACTAATAGTGATACTCCGATTTTAGATGCAATGGTATCTGCCACTGCATTAACTGCAATGTGGTGGATGGCTGCGAGAAAAGTAGAAAATTGGTTGGCTTGGATTGCGTCAAACATTGTAGGAATACCGCTCAATTTCTATAAAGGATTTATGCTTTTTACTGCTATGTATGTACTTTTTCTTGCCATGGCATGGGCTGGATATCGAACATGGAAGCGACAAGCAATGGAACTAAATAAGACATAATTCACGCAATATCAAGGGCAAGGGTGATCATCTCGTGAAAAGACTCTAACCTTTCTTGACTCGTCATAGCTTCTTCTGTAATCAATGAGTCAGATATTGTACACATCACTAACGCTGATGCTTTAAGAGACATAGCCGTAAGTAGTAGTGCATATCCTTCCATTTCAAGACAGCTCACGCCCATATTCGCCCAAGGTTGCCAATCTTCCCTACCAAAATTATAAAAATTATCGGTCGTCAATAAATTCCCAATATGAAAAGGAAGTTCATGCTTTTGAGCTGAGTTTACAGCTGATGAAAGTAAATGATAATCTGATAATGCGGCAATTTGTCCATCAAGTTTAAACTGATGACTAAAACTTGAATTTGTAGATGCTCCTTGCGCAATAACGATGTCTTTAAGTTTAATTTGTGACTGTATAGAACCTGCAGAACCAACTCTAATAAGTCTTTTGACACCATAAAACTTTATTAATTCATAGGCATAAATACCCATGGAAGGCATGCCCATTCCTGTTCCCATTACAGATACTTTTTTACCTTCATAATTTCCTGTATAACCAAACATGTTACGCACTTTATTGAATTGGACACAATCTGTTAGGAAATTTTCAGCTATATATTTTGCTCTGAGTGGGTCTCCAGGAAGAAGAATAGTCTCCGCAATCTCTCCTAACTGTGCTTCAATATGTGGTGTAGGCATGGTGAAAATATTAATAATGAACTGTAAAGATAATAAAGCTACGTAGATGTCAATCTTAAAATTTCACAAGACGCTTATCTAATACCGCATCTTCTATCTCTAGTACTTTCAAAAACTCCGCTTGTTGATGATGTGGATTGATAATAATATTAAATTCGTTCGGTACTAATACACTTGGCACTCTGATGGCAAACTTGTCTTTTTTTAAAAACAGATTTTCCGTGATAGCCCAAAGCTTTGAATTGTTGAATGAAATAAAATCTTTTGGTAGGTCTTTTAGATGGATATTCTCAATAAATGATTCATCTATCTCCAGAGAAATAAACACATAATCCATCTTTAGAGAAGCTGCACTATTAAAATGAACAATTAACTCCAGCAAAGCCAATGATCTCGCTTCACTTGTATACAATGCGGCTACTCCCGGTCTATTCCACCGTCCACCATATATTCTCGCACCTTCTCCTGACAAGTCTTCTTTGTATTTGCTCCTTGTAATTCGATATACTCTTTTCATGCAAAAACACCATGCTCTATCCGACCTAGAATCTGATTAATAAGCTGAAATCCAAATGGTGTGTCTAAATAATCTAAAGGAGCCTTGCCTTCTAAAGATGACATAGGAGCCTTTAGCCATTGATTAAAACCAATAGTATCTCCAAATACATCTATCCCTCTGCGGTGCAACATACCAAGCTGAATGACCTTTGATGAAGCGTCTGAATCTAATATAAAGTCAAGTTCATATCTTTGTAAAGTGCGTAAAGAGATATGTAAAATCTTGCAAATCTCAACCTGAGTAAGACCCATTAAGTCACTCAACTGTAGCAAATATCCAATCTTGATGCCTTCACGAGCGTGGCGAATCACCTTAAGATCAGCTCCCTGATAATCAGCAGATTGTGCACTGATTAGGTATGCTGCTGCAGGCTCATTGACTAGATACGAATCTTTGGGTATGTCTTTATATTTTTTCATAAAGATGTTATTTGACACAAATATAACGACATTTTGCGTAATTGTCAAGTAGTTTGTATATTTTTAAGTACAAAATAAAAATTAATCATTATTTCTTTGATAACCTTCTTTTCTTAAAAAGTTGAATAACAATGTATTTATGGTTTAAAGTAAATTACTTTTATAAACCAAATTAAATATAATATCCATACAACTAATTCTAACTTTTATTACATCTAAAGCTACTCTTTTCCTTTCTTTATCTTCTTTACAATTACTGCCAAAGACAATCTTATCTTATGAAATTCCATAGGTTCCGTAAGATGTTCGGCTATGGCTGCCAATGCCATTTCTTGACCTGCTTTCTGCCACGCTTTTTCCACTAGATTAACTTCAGCTGACGAAATATATTTTGAGAGATCAATAGGTTCGTCTTTTGTGTAAAGATATGCAAAATGGGAATAAATGGTGGTTTCAGACATATCTCGCTTCTTTGCAATTTCAGCAGGCGTCAAACCTTCTTTATAATACTGTAATGTCTCTAGATAAGTCTGACCTTTTACATTCTTAACTATATCTTGTGATGTCAGAAAACCTTGAATAATGGCAAGAATATCTTTACCATATTGTTCCATTTTGACTTTTCCTATTCCTTCAATATTTAGTAAGTCTGCTGTATTTGTAGGCTTTGAATGAGCAATATTCTCAAACACTTTATCACTAAAAATAACATATGCTGGCACCTGTTTCTGTCGAGCTAGATCCGAACGCCATTCTTTCAGCTTTTTTATTAATTCGTCTTCTAATAACAGTGTTTTTTGTTTTGGTTTTTCTTTTTCTACTACGAGATCTGTGTAAGTAAGATCTACAAGCCTGACTTTTTTCCCTTCAAATAGGACTGATTTTGTCAATGGCGTAGTTTTGAGCTTAAAATGATCTGTGTAATCGATTCTGAGATAACCTTGGTTTATCAGCTGAGTAATGTATATTTTCCAATTTATAAAAGTAATATCTTTGCCTTGACCGAAAGTTTTGATTTGGTCATACCCGCCTTCTCTTACCTCTGCTCTATAGGATCCTCTAAGTATCTCAATTAACAAATTTAAACCAACTTTTTCATTACATCTGATCACTGCCGATAATGCTTTTTGAGCTGTTACCGTCGCATCGATACTTTTGGGTGGTGAAATGCAGTTATCACAATGCATACAAGGTTCAGATCTGAATTCGCCAAAATAATTAAGTACCAAATTTGTTCTACATTCATTCGCCGAAGCAAACTCCCACATTCTGTCTAGTTTCGCGTATTGGACAGCTTTAAAAGTCTCTGATGCAGGACTTTCATCTATAAACTTTTTGAGCATGACATAATCTCCCCAACTATAAAATAACAGTGCTTTTGCAGGTGTGCCATCACGCCCTGCCCTACCAATCTCCTGATAATAACCTTCCAGATTTTTGGGCATCGCATGATGAATGACCCACCTTATATTACTTTTGTCTATACCCATTCCAAAAGCAATTGTGGCACAAATGAACTGTAATTTATCATCTTGAAACTCTTGTTGTACTCTTTTGCGATCGTCAGGTTCCATACCTGCGTGGTAAAAATCACAATTAAACCCATTTTGCCTTAGCTTGAGTGACATTTTTTCTGTCTCTTTTCTACTTAGACAATATATAATGCCAGATTGATTCTGAACTTTTAATAGAAACTCAACGATTTGTTTAAACTTCTGTTCTGCTGGCCTTGCTTCTGTAGTAATATTTTTTCTTTCAAAACTAGACACAAAAGTTGTAGGAGTCTTGAGATGCAACTGATTACAAATGTCTTTTTGAGTGGCATCGTCAGCTGTAGCTGTAAGTGCAATAAATGGGACATGCGAAAATTGATCCCTTATTTTATTTAACAGTACATAGTCGGGTCTAAAATCGTTACCCCAAACAGATACACAATGCGCTTCATCTATAGCAAACAAATTTACATTTAATCTCTGCAAAAAGGCACTAAAACCTGAAGAATTAATACGTTCTGGAGAAATATAAAGTAACTTGATTTCGCCTTTCAAAAGTTCGGATTCCACCTTTGCAAGTTCAGATGCAGACAAATTAGAATGTATGGTAGCTACTTTGACACCTGATATTTTTAAAGCTTGGACTTGATCATTCATTAAAGCGATAAGTGGAGATACGACTACTGTAAGTCCTGAAAACAGCAATGCTGGCAACTGAAAACACAAAGACTTTCCTCCGCCAGTAGGCATAATGACAAGTGTATCTTGACCTGCCAAAACATTATCAATGATCTTGCTTTGGTCTGTCCTAAAGGTGGTATAACCCCAAACTTCTTTTAATAATGTTAATTTTCTTTCTTCTATTTTTTCCATTTCTCATACATTCAAAACCAAAAGTATTATGTTTTTCCAATGATTGTAATACTGACTAAAAAAATAAAACTATCAGTTGATTTTATATAAAAATGGAAAGAACTGACGATTTTAATCTTGTATTACAACTTGTTCGTTCACATCCTTCGTTTTTTCATTTGTATTAAAAAATCTTCTGTGGAACAATAAAATGGAAACAACACCAACCGTAATAGCAGAGTCCGCAATATTAAATACTGGTCTAAAAAACTCAAAACGCTCGCCGCCCCAAATAGGTACCCATTCAGGTAAAATAGTATCTACCATAGGAAAATACAACATATCGACAACTTTACCAGTTAAAAAACTACCATAACCACCTTCTGGTGGGAACATGGTAGCAAGTCCTCCATGAAAAAATGATTCAGAGAATATTAAACCATAAAAAGCACAGTCAATTATATTGCCTACAGCACCAGCAATGATCAATCCGAAACTAATGATTAAACCATAAGTCTCATTTTGATCTAGCAAATTCTTCAAAATATAAAGTAAAAAAGCAGCCATGATGATTCGGAATATACTCAAAATATATTTGCCTGTTACACCACCGAAACTAAGTCCAAAAGCCATTCCATCATTCTCAATAAAATGTATTTTTGCCCATGACAATCCTAACATATCAAAACCATCACCGTATAGGATATTGGTTTTTGTATATATTTTTAATGCTTGATCGATGATCAAAACTATCAAAATGGTAAGAATGACTGCTGTGCTCTTCTTCACTAAATTATTTATTTTACGGTGCAAAAATAAGATAAATTCAAACTAAAAACCGAAGTTTGGAACATTTTTCAAAATTCTTTAACTTATTTTTGACTTAAATGTTGTTTTGACTGTAGTAAGAGATAAGGTTTTCCTACATTTGTTTTATATTTCTATATCTTAATTAAATTCAATAAAATGATGCGTTTTGTTCTTTTTTTAGTGATCACAATAGTTAATTCTATAAATTTGATGGCATACGATGACTATCTCAATAAAATAGATAAGTCTTTGATGACCAAATATGATCAGAAAGTAACAGCTGAATACGTCATATTGCTAAAAAACCGAAAGTCATTTGATAGTCCACTTGCTTTCAAAACAAAAAACGAAAAAGCAACCTACGTATATAATAGTCTATTATTACATGCTAAAACCACTCAAAGCCCTATTATCAATATCCTAAAGCAAAACAACTTACAATATCAGTCATTTTATGTCACTAATGCTATTAAAGTTAGTTCTGACAAGAACACCATGATTATGATAGCAAAACGAGATGATGTCGAAAAAATAATTGACAACGGACCATTTAGAATGTTGGATTACACTATAGAAAAAACAAATGTTGGTAGCAGAAATGCAGATCCTGAATGGGGTATAAAAAAAATAAAAGCAGATAGCGTATGGCTTCTTGGTTTCAGGGGGCAAGGTGTGGTCATCGCCGGTCAAGACACAGGTTATGAATGGGACCTAAGCCCATTAAAATCAAAATATAAAGGTTATGTAGATAGTTTGACTGTAGATCATAACTATAATTGGCACGATGCTATTAAATCTAATAGTCCAAATTTTCCAGATACATTGCTAAATCCGTGTGGATACGCCACCAAAACACCTTGTGATGACAATAATCATGGTACACACACCATGGGTACTATGGTAGGTGAAGATGACGAAAATAGTATAGGTGTAGCTCCAGCAGCAAAATGGATCGCGTGTAGAAATATGGATCGTGGATGGGGCCAACCGTCTACATATATGGAATGTTTTGAATGGTTTCTTGCACCATACGATCTTGATGAAAACAATGCTGACCCTAGCAAATCACCACACGTCATAAATAATTCTTGGTTTTGCTCTGAAGAAGAAGGTTGTAACGCTTCTAATGTAGGACTTATGGAAGACATCGTAAAAAACCTAAAAGCATCAGGAGTTGTGGTAGTAGTTTCTGCTGGTAATTCTGGTGATGGATGTGGTAGCGTGGTAGGGCCACCTGCTTATTTTGAATCATCATTTTCAGTAGGAGCAACTAATAGTGAAGATATCTTGGCAGGTTTTAGTAGTCGTGGACCTGTAGTCATAGACAGTAGTTTCAGATTAAAACCAAATGTTTCAGCACCGGGTGTGAATGTAAGGTCAGTGATTCGTGGAGGAAATTTTGCTGGCTTTAGTGGGACAAGTATGGCAGGACCACATGTAGCTGGACTAGTAGGACTCTTGATCTCTGCAAATCCCGCGCTTGCAGGCAATGTGGACCTAATAGAAGATATCATAGAAGCGAGTGCCTTCCCACTGACATCAGATGTAGATTGCGGTGCCTTTCCAGGACAACAAATACCAAATGCGCTCTACGGTTATGGACGTGTGAATGCCTTGATTGCCGTAAATATGGCTCTGGCATTGGTTTCTTCCACTTCTGAAAGCAACCCAAATGAAAACCTAAGGATATTCCCTAATCCGTCTAGTGATTTGCTCACCTTACATCTAGAAAACTCAGATAAAAATATAGACAATATCAATATATATGACATTAGTGGTAAATTGGTAACGAGCCAAAGAATAAACGGTGACCATATCTTGGTTACTTTAGATATTCAGTTTTTACAATCTGGGTTGTATATCTATCATGTAGTTAGTGGAGATAAGCAATGGAACGGAAAATTTATCAAACAATAAAATCATTTCAAAAGGCAAATTTGGCTAAAAAACCATTGCTACCTACTGCTATATAATCACCATCAGGACATCGAACAATGTCATAGATGTCACATGTAGTGTTTA
>Ga0209812_10000393_pt1 | contig 40867 bp, 37 predicted proteins | sample JI71714BDNA_FD_187502 | JGI IMG/M metagenome (GOLD analysis project Ga0209812, IMG submission 187502) | Wastewater effluent complex algal communities from Wisconsin, to seasonally profile nutrient transformation and Carbon sequestration -... | ecosystem: Engineered > WWTP > Effluent > Algae...
AGACCATGGCTGTTGCTAAAACGAGAATTTACCATGCCTAAACGCTCGGCATGGGCGTTCATGAGATCAACAAAAGCACCTTCGGTACCAGCGATATGTTCAGCCATGGCAACACACGCATCGTTCCCTGATTGAATCATAATACCGCGCGCTAAATCTTCTACCTTAACTTGGGTACCCACTTCAATAAACATTAATGACGAACCAGGGAAGTTTTTCGACCAGGCACGCTCACTGACGGTAACCATATCTTGCAAGCCAATATTGCCTTGCTTTAACTCCATGCCGATAACATAAATTGTCATCATTTTCGTTAAGCTAGCTGGAGCAAGCGACATGTCCGCGTTTTCTTCGGATAACACCGCACCGGTGTCATAGTCCACAAGGATATGCCCTTTTGCGGCAACGGTAGGTGCTTGTGGCGTTACGGTTTGCGCGCTTACGGAAGCAGTTAAACATACGCTACTGATGGCTAAAGCGGCGGCGCTGATAATGTATTGATAGCTTGTCATGGTACCTATTCTTTTGTTTAAGTTGTGAAAATGTTATTCGTTAGCCGCATTGGCGACGATCGAAAAAGAAGGCTTCTGGATAGTTAGCCGCCCGAAAGCGTCTTAGCCAGTCGTTCGCTTGTTGCATGTCTGACGTGGGTCCCACGAGTAAACGGTGTAAACCGTTTCCTGAGCGAACTTCAGTAGGAACCGAATATTGTTGTGCAATTTGCTGTTGTAGTTGATTCGCACGACGGTTATCACTGCTAGCCACAAGTTGAATATAGCACTGTCTGGCTAAGGTGCCGACAACTTGTGACGAGCTGTTTGAACTGCTTGTTGTAGGGGTTCTTGAGCTACCCCGCGGTTGATTGGCCAGCATCGCTGGAGATTTTAACAATTCAACCTTAACTCTCGCTGTACCGCGCTTAAGCATACCAATTTTGTAGGCTGCCGAGTACGATAAATCAATTACACGATCTTGATGAAAGGGGCCACGATCATTTACGCGCACAATAGCACTTTGTTTAGTATCTAAGTTGGTAACGCGAACATACGACGGTAAAGGCAGCGTTTTATGCGCTGCGGTCATAGCGAACATATTATAGACTTCACCATTCGAGGTATAATGACCATGAAATTTATTGCCATACCAAGAGGCAATACCAATTTCTTCATGCTCGGTAATATTGGCCATGGGCAAGTAGTTTACGCCAAAAATATTATAAGGATTATTCCCCCCACGGCTTAAGGGCTCGGCTTGCGGATCGGGATCGGTCATTTCTAACAGCGTGGGTAATCTGTCTGGGATGCTGTCTTTATCCTGCTGGTAACGCCCTTCATTGGGTGATACCATTTTTTTGCTGCTGGAAGGCGTGTCAGGGGCTTGTGGTTTGCTACTGCAAGCAGTTAACACTAAGGCCGAGAGTAAGCAGATACCGCTAAAAATTATTCTGATCATATTAGGTCTTGGCTAAACTACGTTTATGAGTACTGACTGACATTATTATGCCAAAAGCCGCCATCATGGTCACCATTGATGTGCCTCCATAACTGACTAAAGGTAAGGGAACGCCAACAACGGGCAGCAGCCCCGATACCATGCCGATGTTAACAAATACGTAGACAAAGAAGGTCAGGGTAAAGCTACCGGCAACCAGTTTACTATAATTGTCTTGAGCGCGGGCAGCAATCAGTAAGCCACGACCAATAATAAACAAGTAGATCACGAGTAAAATCAACACACCAATAAGCCCAAATTCTTCGCTTAGCACAGAGAAAATAAAATCGGTGTGGCGCTCTGGTAAAAACTCTAATTGTGATTGAGTGCCTTGCATCCAGCCTTTGCCCTCTACACCGCCGGAGCCAATAGCAATTTTCGATTGAATGATATGATAACCCGAGCCGAGGGGATCGCTTTCAGGATTTAAAAACGTCAAAACGCGCCGCCGCTGATAGTCATGCATAAAAAAGGTCCAGAGAATGGGCGCAAATGCAGATAATAACGCGGTAACAAAGCCAATCAGTTTCCAACTCATCCCGGCCATAAACAGCACGAAAATCCCTGCGGTTGAAATCAGTATAGAAGTACCTAGATCAGGTTGTTTGGCGATTAAGATGGTAGGGATAAGACACATCAAAAAACCGATCAAAAGATGATGAATACGCGGTGGTAGATTATGGGATGAAATAAACCAAGCAATTGCCATGGGAACCGCCAGCTTCATAATTTCCGAAGGCTGAAATTTCATAAATCCCAGATCGAGCCAGCGCTGCGCGCCCTTTCCGATATGACCGAAGAGTAATACGCAGACTAATAAGCCAGTACCAAATAAAAACAGCGGTAACGACCATCGCCGGATGGTTTGTGGGTTAATTTGTGCAAAGCCTATCATCACAGCAAATGCGATACCTAACCGAATAATTTGCCCTTCAACCATACGTTCACTTTGCCCAGAGGCACTGTAAAGAATAATTAAGCCATAGCTAATCAGGGCAAGCAGGCCTAACAGCAGCGGGGTATCGATATGAAAAAACGCTAAGCGGCTGATCCGGTTTTTAGCCTGAGCTAAACTCTCATTCATCGGTATTTACTCCGGCGCTAAAGTAATAATCAAGCATCTGCCGGGCAATAGGCGCAGCTGTACTTCCGCCGCCTCCCACATTTTCAACAGTAACCGAAATGACAATAGTGGGGGATTCCGCCGGAGCATACCCCACATACATGGCATTGTCGCGATGCCGTTCGTTAATGGCATTGGCGTCATATTTGGCATCTTGAGCGATGCTAACAATTTGTGCGGTACCCGTTTTACCACCCGAGGTATAAGTTGCGCCACGAAAGGCGTTAAAGGCGGTGCCTTTTTGGGTATTAACGGTTTGCAACATGGCATCACGTATTACTTGCCAATTGCGCGCGTTGACGACAGGCGTAACGCTTTTTAATTCGGTGCTGACAATATCGGTGCCCAATTCATTACTGAGCTCCTTGGCCAAGTGCGGCGTAGGCTGGCCACCGTCGTTTAATAGTACGGCCGTGGTCACGAGCAATTGTATGGGATTAATGGTCCAATAGCCTTGGCCAATACTTACCGCTACGGTATCACCATGATACCAAGGTTGATTATGCCGTGCGCGCTTCCAACCACGTGAGGGCATATTGGTGTTAGATTCCTCTAGGATATCAATGCCACTCTTTTCACCAAAGCCCATGCTTTGCATATAATCGGAGATACGATCAATCCCCAATTTAACGCCCATATCATAGAAAAAGGTGTCGCAACTTTCGACAATGGCACTGTATACATCTACCCAACCGTGTCCCCAACGTTTCCAATCACGATAGCGATGTTCTACACCGGGTAATTGAAAAAAACCGGGATCCCAAATACGCGTAGTGGGGGAAATGGTATTAGTTTCGAGCCCAAGTAATGCTAAGTGCGGCTTAATTGTTGACGCCGGCGGGTAAATACCCTGTGTTACGCGGTTAATTAAAGGGCGGTCAGGCGAATTGAGCAGGGCATTGTAATTCGTACTGCTTATGCCATGCACAAACAAGTTCGGATCGTAACTAGGATTACTATAAAACGCTAATACTGCACCATCGCGTGGATCCATGGCCACAATAGCGCCACGTTTTTCCAACAGAATTTGTTGAGCGGTTAATTGCAAGCCAACATCTAAATTTAACCGGATATTTTTGCCCGAGCTCGCCGGGACTGAGCGCAAAACGCGGATTAAACGGCCACGATTATTCACTTCAACTTCTTGAAATCCCATGGTGCCATGCAATTCGGTTTCGTAGTAACGTTCTAAGCCAATTTTACCGATATCCCGGGTAGCAGCATAATTCGCCAATTGATCACTTTCTTCAAGCCGGCTTAAATCATTGCTATTAATCCGGCCAATATAGCCAAGTGCATGGGTAAACAAGTCGCCAAACGGATAATGCCGACTTAAGCGTGCCTCCACAGTGACGCCTGGGAAACGATGTAAATTCACCGAGATTATCGCCACTTCTTCATCGTTCAACTGTTCTTTAACGGCGATACTGTTAAAGCGACGTTGCTGGCGCACTTCTTTTAAAAAATGCGTTTGTTGCTCTTCGGTGATCTCGATTAAGGTTGCCAGCTCGGCAAGCGTGGCGGCCATATCATCAATTTGTTCGGGAACTAATTCCAGCGAGAAAACTGGCCGATTGTCGGCAAGCAGAATGCCATTACGATCGGTAATTAAGCCGCGATTGGGTGCCAGTGGCACGACTTTTATGCGATTACCCTCGGAGCGGGTTTGGTACACTTGATACGACGTCACTTGCAGATGATACATGTTAACGATAATGATACTGAACATCAGTACCACAAATGCCATAGCAAAGATTGCCCGATGATTAAATAAGCGGGTCTCTGCTGCAACATCTTGCATGGCAATACGTTTTTTTAACATGCTTACTCGCGATGATAAGGATGGTTAGTACTGATACTCCAAGCCCGATATAGGGCTTCGGCTAACACCACCCGCACCATAGGGTGAGGCATGGTTAATGCCGACAATGACCATTTGGCTTCGCTAGCCAATATACAAGCTGGCGCTAGCCCTTCGGGCCCACCGACTAAAAAACACACATCACGCCCATCGTGCTGCCACTCTTGTAGTTTGCCTGCAAGTTGTGGGCTGCTCCAATTGGCGCCAGTGACTTCTAACGTGACAATACGGCTGCCTTTGGGCACCGCGGCGAGCATTTTCTCGCCTTCTTGCTCTAAAATACGTTTGATATCCGCATTTTTACCGCGTTTCCCGGCGGTGATCTCGATCAATTCAAACGCGAGATCGCGTGGAAAACGGCGCGCATATTCCTCAAAGCCCGTTTCGACCCAAGCAGGCATCTTGGTACCTACGGCAATCAGGATTAACTTCATAACAGCTTAAGCGCCCCAGAGCTTTTCCAATTGATAAAAGTTACGACTTTCTTCCAGCATGACATGGACAACAACATCGCCTAAATCCAGCAGTACCCATTCGCCCGACGCTTCACCTTCAATTCCTAGCGGTTGTAAGCCAATTTTTTTGACTTCTGCTGCAAGGTACCCGGCAATAGACTTAGTATGGCGATTAGAAGTTCCAGAACAAATGATCATATAATTGGTTACGTTAGATTTATTGCGAACATCTAATGTAACAATATCACGGGCTTTCATGTCATCGACTTTGTCAGCGACAAAAGCGACCAATTCGTTAGTTTGCACCTTTTTTCCTCAGTGGCAATTAAAGGGCGGCATTTTAACACAGTTTGCGCAGGGAAACAGAGCTTAGCAACCATAGAGTTGTTGTTGGCAAATATATTGCCAAACCGCAGGCGCTAACATGGCTTGCGCGTGGTCATTAGTAGCTAATTCTTGTCTGATAAACGTGGCGCTGGGCGTAAAGTCGGGATTATCCAAACAGTAAATGATCCCAGCGTCTTGCTGAGTGAGTTGTAAAAGCGTGCCGCCATATTCGCGCAGTAGCGTTGGGGCATCACCAGTGGCCGACGAGTAACCTGGGCGTTGACATACAATCAGATGGGCGAGCTCAAGGATCTGTTGCCACTTATGCCATTTTGTAAAGTACTGCAATGAATCCATACCAATAATAAAGGCCAGTCGCGTGTTAGGAAACTGTGCTTTCAAGTGTTGCAAACTGTCTACGGTATAAGATGCGGTGTTGCGATTGAGCTCTAACCGTTCAAGTTGCATTTGCGGTTCATCAGCAATGGCTAGCGCCACCATTTCGGCGCGTTGGATACTGCTTACGCCCGGTGTGGCGCGATGCGGCGGCAGATGGCAAGGCATTAATCGTATACTGGCTAAGTGACAATGTTGTAACACATAACGCGCACAGGCTAAGTGGCCATGATGAATTGGATCAAAGGTTCCACCAAAAATGCCAATTATTGGGTTATTCATAAGCATGCTGTAACGAAAAGCCACGGGAGATTGGGTGACAAAATAGCGTAACTAAATGTGCCAAAGCTAATAATGGATCGGATAAATGTCCGGCTTTGTAAGCCCGATCAAACGCGGCCAGTTCTTGTAAAATATAGTCTATCCAACGCAAGGTTAAACGCTTGATAGCATGCTGATACAGGGGTTGACGTTTGGGCCAAATGGCCATTTGTTTAAACTGCTCCGCCAGTGAACCCGATGCAGCGGCCGCGTGTAATTGTCGTAATTGCAGCAATTCTTTTTGCAGTTGCCAAGCGATAATAACCGCTTCTGTATCTTGTTCTAGCAAGCGTTTTAAGCGGTGCAAAGCGTCGGCACTGTTACCTGATAACACCGCATCAATAAGCTGAAATACGGTGTAACTGGCGTTGTCAGCTAAAAACCGGCTAAACACTGCGGCATCAACGCGTTCGTTCGCATGGGTTAAGGCGAGTTTTTCCAGCTCTTGGCGAGCGGCAAGCAAGTTGCCAGCGCTATATTGCTGTAATAGCTGTAATGCATCAGACGTGAGTTGTACATTAAGCCGTTGTGCGCGTTGTTGCAGCCATTGTCGCTGTTGGCGCTCATCCAAAGGATAAATGGGTACTTGTATGGCATGAGCCTGTAATTGTTTAAACCATGCCAGCTTACTTACGTCACTATGGCTACGGTTACCGTGTATTAGCAAAACAATATCGGGATGAAGCTGCTGTGCCAAGCGTTTCAACTGCTCATTAACGGTCGCGGGTGGCTTAGCTTGCGCGAGCTCAAGTTCAATTAAACGTCGTTCGGCAAACAACGACATTGCACTTAATTCGTTAAAAATATCTTGCCAATCAAACTGGGCATCGGCTGAAAAACTGAGGCGCTCTAAAAAGCCTTGCTGCTTGGCGGCAAGGCGAACTTCTTCAATCGCCTCTAGTTTTTGTAATGGTTCTTCGCCAAAAATTAAATAGCAGGGCATAAGGCCCTGCGTAAGTTGTGATGCTAACTGATTGGCATAGAGTTTTTGCATTAGCCCAAACGTGCCAGTTGGCGAATAATGCGATTGGCGGCTTGCTGGCGCAGCTCGCTTAACAATAACTCTAATTCCTGCGCTTTTGCCAATGCTTTGTTTGGATCGTCTTGATAGTCTCGAAATAATTCAAACTGGTAGAGCTGCGCTTCTTCTCCCGCCAACTGGATCCGGTATTCAACTTTGTAAATGAGTTCGTACTCGGCCACTTGGCCGTTAGCAAACAAGGATAATGTGCGCCGTTCCAGCGTATCCCGAATTAAATACAATGCGGGTTTATTGGTATCAAAGCTTGCTAAACGCACGACGTTATTTTGTTGAAAACGCTGATTAAGTAAGGCGGCAAGCTCGGAGTGCGCCTCACTTTGGACATAAATGGCAGGGTACTGACTTAATGGCAGACTACCGCGCAGATGAAAGCCACAACCCACCAGCAAGCTGGCGGCTAGGCATAACAAAACTAACCGGGCTTTAAACCAGTGGGCTATCATATTAACCTACCACCAAATTGAGTAATTTACCGGGAACAAAAATGACTTTGCGAATAGCGACGCCGTCGAGGAAACGCTGCACATTGTCATCTTCTTTTGCCAGTGCTAATACCTGTTCTTGAGTGGCGTCTGCGGCAACGGTAATTTTTGCACGCACTTTACCATTTATTTGCACTACAACCAGTTTTTCATCTTCAACCAAAGCCGCTGTATCGACGGTAGGCCAGCTCACCCGTTCAATATTGTGCTTATTACCTAATTGCGCCCATAAATATTGAGCGATATGCGGTGTAATAGGATTAAGTAACTGTAACAAGGCCGTACACGCTTCGCGCATAACAGCCCGATCTAATGGTGTTGCTAGGCTAGCTTTTTGTAATTTATTACTAAGCTCCATAATAGCGGCAATCGCGGTATTAAAGGTGTAACGACGGCCAATATCGTCGGTGACTTTGGCAATGGTTTTATGTAATTCACGACGTAGCACTTTGTGCTCGCCATCTAAATCGGCCAAAGTTAACGCACCCGGTTCCCCAGCGGCTTGAACATCTGATATTAAGGTGTAAATACGTTTTAAGAAACGATGTGCGCCTTCTACTGCAGAGTCTGACCATTCAAGCGTTTGTTCTGGTGGAGCGGTAAACATCATAAATAACCGCACCGTATCAGCACCGTATTGATCAATAACTTTTTGCGGATCAATACCGTTATTTTTTGATTTCGACATCTTACTCATGCCAGCCGATGCAACGGGTTGGCCATCAGTCTGAAGCACTGCTTGTGTTATACGGCCCTTTTCATCACGCTCTACTTGCACATCTTGTGGTGAAAACCATTGTTTACCGCCATTCTCAGTATCGCGATAGAAGGTCTCTGCTAGCACCATACCTTGGCAAAGTAAGCGTTTAAAGGGTTCATCACATTGCACTAAGCCCACATCACGTAATAATTTATGGAAAAAACGAGCATATAAAAGGTGCAAGATGGCGTGCTCAATACCGCCGATGTATTGATCAACCGGCAGCCAATAATTCGCCTTTTCAGGATCCAACATTGCTTGATCATGATCTGGGCTGCAGTAACGTGCATAATACCAACTGGATTCCATAAACGTATCAAAGGTATCGGTTTCATGAAACGCTTCGCTGCCGTTGTACTGGGTTTTGGCCCAGGCTGCGTCTGCTTTGATCGGGGATGTTACACCATCCATGACCACATCTTCGGGTAATACTACGGGCAGGCGATCTTCGGGAACAGGCACCACTGAGCCATCTGGCAGATTTAACATTGGGATAGGTGTGCCCCAGTAGCGCTGGCGTGATACGCCCCAATCGCGCAAGCGATAATTTACTTTTACATCGCCTTTACCCAAGCTCGCGAGTTTGTCAGCAATAGCTTTGAAGGCGGTATCAAAGTTTAAACCATCAAATTCATTAGAATTGATTAATAAACCCTTTTCGGTGTAAGCCGCGGAATCAAGCGTTGTCGCGCTACCGTCGATAGCCGTGACAACTTGTTTTATCGGTAATTGATACTTGGTGGCAAATTCATAATCACGTTGATCATGGCCCGGAACAGCCATTACAGCGCCTGAACCATAATCCATTAAGACAAAGTTGGCTACCCACACCGGAACATGCTCGCCGGTAAGGGGATGTATTACCGTCATGCCGGTAGCACAGCCTTTTTTCTCCATGGTAGCCAGTTCGGCTTCGGCCACCTTGCCCCCTTTTATTTCATCAATAAATGCGGCCAATGTCGTGTTGGTTTTCGCGGCGGCTTGCGCCAAAGGGTGTTGTGCTGCTACGGCAACATAGGTAACACCATACAAAGTATCTGGGCGGGTAGTATAGACTTCAAGCTCACTATCTTGGCCTGCAATAGTAAACCGGATATTGACGCCCTCAGAGCGACCAATCCAGTTTTTCTGCATGGTACGAACTTGCTCTGGCCACTCGGTGAGTTGCTCTAAATCTTGCAGCAGCTCTTCGGCGTATTGAGTAATACGAATAAACCACTGCGCTAACTCACGTTGCTCGACTAATGCACCTGAACGCCAACCGCGACCATCAATCACTTGCTCATTTGCCAACACACATTGATCAACAGGATCCCAGTTCACTGTTGCCATTTTTTTGTACACTAAACCTTTCTCGTACAGCTTAGTGAAAAACCATTGTTCCCAACGGTAGTAATCGGGTTTACAGGTAGCAACTTCGCGATCCCAATCATAGCCAAACCCCAGCCGTTTTAATTGGGTTTTCATATAATCAATGTTTTCGTAAGTCCATTTGGCGGGTGCCGTTTTATGATTAATTGCGGCATTTTCAGCGGGTAAACCAAATGCATCCCAGCCCATAGGCTGCAATACGTTTTTCCCTTGCATACGCTGAAAACGGCTGACAACATCGCCAATGGTGTAGTTACGCACATGGCCCATATGCAAACGGCCACTGGGGTAAGGAAACATGGAGAGGCAGTAAAACTTTTCTTTGCTGGGATCTTCGGTAACTTTAAACGTATTGTTGTCTTGCCACTCTTGTTGCAGGGTGGTTTCAATGTGTTGTGGATTATATTGCTGTTGCATTTAGGTCTTCCAGAAAAGTCTTAGTGCGGGCCTGTGAGTTTGCATGAAAACAACATACAGGCAAAAATTCGCTATAGCATACCTTAGGCGGGTTTTGACAACAATAAGCAGTGTTTGGTCTATACTTGTTTTACGCGCCTGTTTGGCGCGATGTTCTTTGTTTTCATTTGCTAACCGGAGTATGAGATGGCTGAATTTAAACAAAAGTACCAACAATGGCTGCATGATTTGAGTGACACCTTGCAGCAGGCCCGTACGCATCAGATCCAAAATATGTTGGAATGGGCTGAGACTGTTAAAGCTTATTTAACAGCAGGCAAAGAATTAAGTGCTTACGAGAGCCAATTATTTATTGAAACGCTTAAGCGTCAGTGGACAGAAGCACAAGACCAAGTGCCCTTAGATAGCCATGCGACCACGCAGACGCAGCAACCGTCAATGTGGACTGAAGAGTTGTGGCAACAATTAAGCCAGATCACCGATAAAACCCAAGTAGAATGGGCTGAGCTGCTTGACGATTTGCATCATCAAGGGGTGTACTACCAAGGCGAATATGTTGGGATGGGGCGCTACCGTTGCCGCGCGTGTCATGAAAGTATTGATTACACCCATCCTGCCGAGCTACTGTCATGTGCGCAGTGTCGTGGGGTGCAATTTTTTCGCGATGGTTTACCTGTTTAGTCGTCAGTCGCAATTTAAAGAGGGTTTAGGACATGCTGCAACATCAGGTTATCGCTTGTATCGATCCGTCACCTTATGCCGAGGCGGTGTGTGATTATGCGACCTGGGCTGCTATTCAGTTACAAGCGCCTTTAATGCTGTTGCATGCTATTGATAAAGCACAACATACCCAAACGCCAGACTTAAGTGGCAGCATTGGCTTGGGCTCTCAAGAATTATTATTGCAGCAATTAGTGGCGCTGGATGAAAAACACAGCACGTTAGCGCTTGAGCGAGGCCGGGTAATGCTTGCTGCGGCAAAAGCACGGGCCGAACACGCGGGTGTGAGTGACGTAAAGGAACATCTGCAACACAATACATTACTGCATACGTTAAAAGCGCTCGAGCCGGATATGCGATTGTTAGTGTTAGGGAAGCGCGGTGCACAAAGTGCTGAAGAGCACGGTCAATTAGGCTTTCATATTGAGCAAGTGGTCCGCAGTGTTCCGCGGCCGATCTTGTTGGCTCAGCAACAGTTTAAAGCCCCACTGCGGATCATGTTGGCCTATGATGGCAGTACGACAGCCCAAAAAAGTTTAACGATGTTAGCGGCAAGCCCTCTGTGCCGTGGGCTGTTGATCCATGTGGTTTATGCATCCAATCGAGCAGAAGCGGCAGAATTAGCCGTTGAAGCAGCGGCATTACAGTTACGAGAGGCGGGGTTTAGCACCCAAACAGCCATTGTCGTCGGAGAGCCCGATGAGGTGTTACATACCTATCAACAACAACATCATATTGATTTACTGATTATGGGGGCCTACGGGCACTCACGGATCCGACAATTTATTTTAGGCAGTACCACAACGGCAATGATGCGAAACGCTAAATGCGCCTTATTAATTTTACGCTAAGGACCTGCTTAGGTTTTAACCACTTGTGCGATATTAGACTAAAAGTCAGTATCGCTTTTGCGTTTTAGCCGCAATTAGGCCTACTAAAGCTAAAAAAAGGGCGTATCATATCCCCTCAATATCGACAGCGGCTTTTACGTTGTTGATAGAGAACCCTCCCTGCTTACTAACGTTACAGAAGTCATCATGTTCAATTTTAGAACTCTATTGGTGTTACTGCTTGCTGTTGCTGTCTTTCCAGCATCAGTGTTTGCTTCCTCCGGTCCTATCGATTTAACCCTTAGCCCCATCGGTATAATTGCTATCGCATTGTTTGTGTTAGCGTATTTACTGGTGATGGCAGAAGAAAAAATTCAACTTCGTAAATCCAAGCCTGTATTAGTGGCAGCGGGGATTATTTGGGCATTGATTGGCTGGCATTATATGCAAGCGGGTATGCCTGAAGCCTCTGAAACAGCGTTTCGGCATACCTTGTTAGAATTTTCAGAGTTAATGTTGTTTTTGCTTGTTGCCATGACGTATATCAATGCATTAGAAGAACGCCGATTATTTGATGCGTTGCGTGCTTGGCTTATTCGCTCAGGCTTTAGCTATCGAACATTATTCTGGATCAGTGGTGTGCTGGCGTTTGCTATCTCGTCATTTGCTAACAATATGACAACCGCCATGCTAATGTGCGCCGTGGTGATGAAAGTGGCTGAAGGTGATAAAAAGTTTATTAACCTGACGTGCGTAAATATTGTGGTTGCAGCGAACGCAGGTGGTGCTTTTATTCCCTTTGGTGACATCACAACCTTGATGGTGTGGCAAGCCGGCATTGTTACCTTTAATGAATTCTTTACCTTATTTGTTCCGGCCGTGGTCAACTTTATGGTGCCGGCGCTAATTATGAGTCTGTTTGTGCAAAAACGCTCGCCAGGCGGGTTCTCTGAAGAGGTGGAATTAAAACGCGGTGCTTTGCGGATACTTACCCTGTTTTTACTGACCATTGCTACCGCCGTGGCGTTCCATTCTTACTTAGGTTTACCCCCCGTATTAGGGATGATGACAGGCCTTGGCTATTTGCAATTTTTTGGTTTCTTTTTACGCAAAACCTTGCCGGGTTCGTTGGCTCGGAAAAAAGCGATTGCCGAGCGTGAAGGCGATATCGAGCGCTTACGCGCGCTAGGTCAAGTTGTCCCCTTTGACGTATTTAGCCGGGTAGCTCGCGCTGAGTGGGATACATTGCTGTTCTTCTATGGTGTTGTGGTGTGTGTGGGAGGCTTAGGATTTATTGGTTATTTAGAGTTGTTATCGACGGCGCTCTATACCAATTGGAATCCTACTGCTGCCAATATTGTGCTTGGCTTAATGTCTGCTGTCGTAGATAACATTCCGGTGATGTTTGCTGTGTTAACGATGAATCCTGAAATGTCGCATGGTCACTGGTTGTTGATCACGTTGACAGCAGGGGTAGGGGGCAGTTTGCTGTCTATCGGTTCTGCCGCTGGGGTTGCACTGATGGGACAAGCACGCGGGGCCTATACTTTTGTGGGACATTTAAAGTGGGCGCCAGTGATTTTATTAGGCTATTTTGCCAGCGTAGCCTGTCACCTGTGGTTAAATGCCGAGTTGTTTACCATTTTTGGTTAGACGTTAGACGTGGCTTTATAATGAACGCCCGAGGACATGTACGGGCGTTCATTTATTCTTGTTGATAATAGATGAGCATTAGATATGTCAAAAAAAGTGTATTGTATTGCCCAGTTTTTGCCCAAAGCAGGCCAAGAGGCAGCGTTGTTTAAGGTGTTACAGCAGTTAGAACCCAACACGTTGCGTGAAGATGGCTGTTTACAATACATCGTGACACGGCAAATTCAGAGTCCTTTCGCAGAGGGAAAAAGTTTCCCTATCGTGTTTAACGAAATTTGGGCTGACTTGGCGAGTTTTGAAGCGCATTGTCAGCGCAGTGGTATTAAACAATTTTTTGAACAGTATTGTTTAGCCGAGGATGGTCTCGCGGCAGACTGGAATGTGTGTATTTATTCAGACGAGCCTACGGATTTTGATGCACCTACCTTCGTGTGATCCCTTTTAGCAATGTCTCTCAGATAAGCCTAGTAAAGTAGGCTTATCTGATGCGTTCTTCGATGTTGTACGTTCAACGATATTTTTTATTACGCCACTTCTTTTTCAGCTAAATGCAGTTCCATCATGGCTTTTAATAAGCGAAATAAGCGAATTGACGCATCAATTTCTTCGCGTCTGTTAGTCAAACTCTCTACATTTAATCCCAATGGAATATCAAGATTGGCACAATGTTGCAGGATCTGTTGCAGATTATCGCGGCAAATTTTGATCGATTCATTTAATGGATTTTCGGCATCTAAAATGCGGTATTGGCTGCCTTCGGGGACAGAGATCCCGAGCCATTGCATAAAGGTTAGGGTTTGCTCGCCGCCACAGGGGGTAAAGGTTAAGATAATTCGCTTAGGGCGTAAGCCTTGTTGTTTGCAACTACGCGCATAACTTGTCAGCAAATCTATGGTCGCTTGTGCGTTATAAACTGCTTGCGAGATAAAAAACTCACAGCCCTGGGCTGATTTAGCGATTAAGCGTAAGTGCTCATTGCCTTTTTTGGCGTGACGTTCGGCAATCGCGACGCCGCCTAAATAAAATTGTGCTGGATGTTCAGCTAGCTGTTGATACGCTAATGGTAAACTCAGCTTGATCTCACCATTGGATGAGGGACTACCCACCAACACCAAATTTTGTAACTTATATTCCTGTGCGGTTTGCGTTAACCATTGCCCAAAAGCGTCGGCATCACGCTGCGCCACACTTTTGTAGGTGATGATCTCTTGTTGAGCAAATTGCTGTAAAAGCTGGCTATATTCACGGGGATCCAACGTGCTATGAAAAGGAAAAGGCCGTTCGACAGACACTCGGCTACTTTCGTCTTGGATGTCATAAACAATTAATCCGTCGTATTCAATTTCATTTAGCCGGCCTAACAGTTTTTGTGCAATACGTGCAGTTTTGTCTGCCGGCGTAGTGGCTTTTGGTGGCGTAGTACCAATTAAGTAAACACCTTGACGGGGATCTGTAATTTTTTGCTGTAACGATAATGCCATACGAAGTGCACCTCAAAAGCCGGTCGCTTTACGTTCAATGCGCTAAGTATACAGCTATTTAGATGGCTGGCCATCTAAAATTTAATAAAATTACATTTTAACGATAAAAAATTACCTTGCCGCGACCAGCGCACCTTGGGCTGCCCATTGCGCAATATAGGGTAACGCTGCCAGCTGTAATTGGTCAGGTGTAAGCATCGGTAAATGTGGCGCGATTGCCATGATCACGTCTGTTAAGGTTTGCCCAGGCATGTCTGTTATCTGATGTAATAAGAGTAAGGTGGCGTGATTTAAGGTGACAAAGATAACGTCGTCTTGCTTATCCCGATAAATTAAAAAACCGTGCAATTCACCCGGCGCATTCGGTTGATAACTTGGGCTGATATAATGTACCGGATAGGGATAGGCCGCTAGCATGGCCACGTCGGATAATGCCAAAGGCGTTGTGAGTAACTGCTCAGGATCAATTATCGTCTGAGGTTCAGTATTTGGTTTGCTACCAATATACAACTCTGCCCATTCGTAATGCGCCAATTCTGCAACAAATACCGGATCTGCGCTTTTCAGGGAATAGTGTTGTAAAAAGCTCACGAACTGCTCAGCAATATGCAAGAAAAAGGGCGATTGACAAGGAAATTCAGCAAAAAACTGTTGCTGTAAGGCAAGCCAAGCGTTTTTATCATAGACGCTATGCAACACCGGAAAGGCGTTATCAATAAAGCCACACACATTATTAAAAAATAAGTCTCTATACACTTGTAAGCGTTCACTGGCTATCCCTTCTGGTGCCGGGTGTGCGTTTGGATCGCGCAGATAATTAGCGAAGCTAAGTTGAGTGGTTTTTAAAGAGGACATTAAGCTTTACTCATAGCATGATGTTGCAGTAATTTTATTTGAGTGAGTTCATCACAAAGTTCCGTCATGGCGGGAAGGTTAAAATCACGCTCGTATAACGTAGGTTTTACACCATGTAGTTGATACGCCTGTTGTAAGAGTTGCCAAACCGGCTGAGGAATATTGGCGCCATGGGTATCGATTAATAGGGTTTCGTGCTGCTGATAATGCCCAGCAATATGATAATACGCGATGCGTTCACTAGGCAGGGCGGTTAAAAATGCCTCGGCGCAGTAGCCGTGATTAACCGCATTGACATAAATGTTATTAACATCGACCAATAACTGACAATCTGCTTCAGTTAATACGGCGGTTATAAAAGCCAATTCCGTTAATTGTTGCGCGGGTGCAGCATAATATGACACGTTCTCGATAATTAAAGGGCGCTCTAAAATGTCTTGTACTTGCCGGATCCGTTTGGCAACGTAGTGTACAGCTTCGTCAGTAAACGGAATGGGCATTAAGTCGTACAAGTGGCCGGCAGCTGAGCAATAGCTTAAATGTTCACTGTAGAGCATGATGTGATGCTGCGCCAAAAAATGCTTTATTTGTTGAACAAACGTGGTGTCCAACGGGTCTGGACTGCCGATTGATAAAGATAGCCCATGGCAGAAAAAAGGATAGCGCTCCGTTAGCGCCTGAAAATCACGTTGTAATTTGCCACCATAAGGTAGCCAATTCTCAGGTGCAACCTCAAAAAAATCGATAGCGGGAGGTTTGGCGTTGAGTAATGCTGGTAACATTTCGCGGCGCAGGCCCAAGCCTGCGCTATGTAACGGGAGTGAGTAGGTCATTTAGATCAGTGTGAACCACATTTGCCTTCGCCATATTTCATTTCTTTTGCTTTATCACTAGCGGCTTTTTTAGTGTCGTTGGCCTGTTTTTTCGCGTCGGCAGCGGCTTTTTGCATCTCGGCGCCACATTTCCCTTCACCACACTTGCCTTCACCACATTTCATTTCTTTGGCTTTGTCTGTGGCGGCCTTTTTAGCGTCTGCGGCCAGTTTTTTAGCGTCAGCAGCGGCTTTTTGCATCTCGGCACCACATTTACCTTCACCACATTTTCCCTCACCACATTTCATTTCAGTGGCTTTGCTAGTCGCACCATTCGCGGGTTCTTTTAATTTGACCTTAACACCCGAATTTGTGGTGTTACTCTCAGTAATTTGATAGGCCATACTCAATTGCTGTGCTTGAAATGGATTGGTTTGATCTGCTGCAAAGGCGCCGCTGCCCAGCGTTAATGCCCCGAGTGCAAGTGTTAACTGGGTTTTTGTCATCGTGTTCATCATAGTATCCTTTAATGGAGTATTTTTAAAAAACGTCTTTTTTATAACGTCTTTTTAGACTATGTGATTAAGCCTAAACAGCTTAATCGTGTCTGTAAAGTTATCGCGCATCATTTATACGGAATTCCGCGCATTTTACGGCATTGGTAATATCTAAAGTGCTCGCAACTATTTACGCAAACTGACATCAATGCTAGGCATTACGGATGTTTTGTAGGCATCGTCTCGGTGTTTGCCTGTGTTGTGCGTCTGGCTTACTATCTAAGCAAGTTACAGGTAAGCACGCTACAGGCAGTGTGCGTTAGTAGCGTGTGATGAGGTGCAGCCAAGTTTCAGGCAAATTGTCGGTCGCCCATACCAACAGCCACTGATCTAACCGCGTTAAGATCATTACGCCAACCAATAATAGGCTATACCCTAAAATTTTTCGGGCAAGTTCACCACCCGAAGCTATTTTGGGTAAAAACCGTCTGGCAGAACCCGCAAATAGGTAAGCAACAGCGATTAATGGCAAGGCGGCGCCTATACCAAAAACTAACATTTGTATACCGGCATTAAGTAATGAACCTGAACCTCCAGCTAAACCAAGGGCTGCGCCAAGGATAGGGCCTGCACAAGGGCTCCAAATAGCCCCTAGCATTAAACCAAGCCAAAACGCACCACCCGGTTTTTGTTCAAGTATACCAGCCAATTGATCGGCTTTGGCTGCGAGAGGTGCCAGCAAACCGCTGCTGCCTTGCTTGAACCAGGGTAAAACTAACGCTAGGCCAAATACCACTAATAAACTGGCAAAGAGCGGTCTTGTTACACTGTCGCTTAAGCCCAGTGCACTGCCTAGCCCATGCAACAGGATCCCCATGAGGGCAAAACCTACCGCCAATCCTGCCCCAGTTAACACCGGGGCGAGTTTATGCTTAGCAAGCCCTGAACTTGCCATAACCGGTAGTACTGGCAAAATACAAGGTGATAAGGTTATCAACATCCCTGCAAGTAACAGCAGCGGCAGTAAGTTATAATCAATCATAGGGAATTCCACGCTTATAGGGCTTTTTGTAATTCAGCTTTAATCGCCATTTCGTCTACCGTCCCTCTACTACGCGAGACTTCTTTGCCTTCACGGAATACGATGATGGTACTTTGCCCTGTCACATTAAACCGCGTGTTTAGGTCTTTTTCAGTTAAGTGATTGTATTGTAGTACGGTGAGATCTTTAAAAGCCGGATCCATTAATGCCGCCTTAATTGCGGGCACTTGTTTTGCGCACACTGGACAACCCGGTTTGGTGGCCACCAACACAAAGCTGCCGCGTTGTTCAACATTGGCCAGTTGCTCTGCCGTATAAGCCGGCAAGCTTAAATTAGTGGCTAGGGCTGGAAGACCTGCTAAACCTAAACATAAGGTGCTAGCAAGGGCGATATGTTTAACGGTTGTTTTATACAATGAAATTGCCATGTTGTTGCTCCAATTCATGTTGAGAAGGGTGTGACCTGTGTGTCACCTAGGTAATTGGCAGCAAGGTGTAAAAAGGTTACAGCGTGGTGAAAAAAGATTTTTTATTTTTTTTCTTCGATTGCTGTAACCTTTTGCGTGATATTTGCCAATATAAAGATGACGTTAATTTCACAGGACACCTTATGAACGACTGGCCGGGGCTGTTACAACGTGCTCAGCAAGGTGATAAACAGGCATACCACCGTTTTTTGGTAGCGATATTGCCTTTTTTACGTTTGCGGGCACGGCGTTATGTCACCGCACAGCAGGTAGAAGATTTTGTGCAAGATACGCTATTAACCTTGCATCGTATTTTACATACCTATCAATACGATTTACCGGTCGAGCCTTGGTTAAGCGGTATTTTGCGGCATAAATATTATGAAAGCTGGCGCCACGAAGAGTATGGCAAACACCAGCCCTTAGCGGAGGATGAAAGTTGGCATCCAACGATTGAGCTTGATGAAGATATACAATATAACGCCGTTAGTCATTTACTTGCACCGTTAAGTGAAGAGCAAGCGATGGCGCTGTATGCCACGAAAGTAGAAGAGCTATCGGTATCTGAAACGGCGACCTTGATGGCGCGTAGTAGCGCTTGGGTAAAAGTGAATGTGCATCGCGCTATTCACCTTTTACGAACAGAACTTTACGAATCCTAACACGTTTTGTGTGAGCGGTAACCATCGTGGATCCGCGCCAGTAAAAGCATAATAGTATTAAAGGTATGTCTCACTGTTAAGGTACGTTGTCACGCTATATGGTTATACCGATCTCCTTTTCATGTTTGGCAATAAACACAATTTTGATCAAATTCGGCGATAACGTCGACTGATTCACCGTAGTAAGGAATAGAATGATGTCTCAACAGACGAACGATGTGATCGAAAAATTGGTCGCCACACATCGGGCAATAACGCCCTTACGTGTGAGGCCAGTATTATTACTGGCTATGCTGTTACTGGCTGTTGTTGCCTTATTTTTGTTATCACCCATTGGCTTACGACATGAATGGCATGCCGCAGCTTGGTTGAAAAGTACCGGATTAATTGGACTGACGATAACGGTATGCTTATTCACGATTTTGCTCAGTAGCCCGGCTTTTTTGTCATGGCGTCAAGGCGTTATGGCGTTCGGCGTTGGCGTGTTAAGTCTTGGTGTTTTAGGCTTGTTGGCCAAGCAGGGAAGCGCCTTAAGTTTTTTGCAAGCTTTAAACGTTCCTTCATTTTGGTTATGTGTCAGTTGGATTACCGTCGTCGGGAGTGGCGCCGCTGCGCTACTGCAACGATTATTACGCCGGGCTATGCCTGCACATCGTAGTGTATTTCGCGTGTTAGTCCCGCTAAATGCGGCGTTATTGGCCGCCGCAGTGTATAGTTTGCATTGTGCTGTCGATGCGTTAACCTATTTACTCACCGCTTACTTGTTGGCTGCGTTAATCGTTGTCGCCTTAAGTTGGTGGCGTAGTCGTCGTCTTTGGTGCTGGTGAAACTGGTGTTAGTGCACTCGATAAAAACGGCAAAAGTAATCAATAACACTATCAGCGTCTAAGCGTTGGAATTTTAGATGATGCTTTTCTATCAATGCGCGCCCCAAGGTTTGCAGAGTATGATCTAACGGGGCACCCGCTGGGCGTTCAATTTGATGCTGACTAAATAAAAAATCTAAAGCGGCTGACGTATAAGATTTTCCTGGCAAAGGTTGCGCCAATTCTAACTCGTGTAAACGCACGCCTAAATTACGAATTTTTTGTAAACAGTAGCGCTCGTTCATGATCAGCTCCAATAATCTATGTTGTTATAATTAATTATCGGCTGCATTTTCATAAACTTTAGCGCTGGGCAGACCCCTTGACTTTTTGTTAGTATAGCCATACTTCCACAGCGCAATACCGTGCAAATATTATTTAAGGCAATACATGACTCAGCTTAGCCAAACGCTGGCGCTTAATCCTTCGCAGTTATGTCCACAACTGGATCCACAACTGATTGCAAACGCACTGAAAAAGCAAGAACAGCTGCCTGCTTTTATTGGACAAGATCGGGCGCGTACTGCGCTGGAATTTGCGATTGGTATGGATATGCCTGGGTATAATTTGTACGTTATGGGTGAGCCAGCGCTGGGGCGCTTTACCTTAGTGCAAGAGATCCTACAACACGCGGCAAGCGAAAAAGCGACCCCCGACGAATGGTGTTACTTAAGTAATTTTGACGATGAACGGGTACCCAATACGTTGCGCTTACTCCCTGGTGAAGGCCGGCAATTGGTAAAAAAATTAGAAGCCTTAATTGATGAATTGTTGGATACCTTTCCAGCCGCGTTTGATAACCCAGGCTATCAACGTAAAAAGAAGGCTATTCACCGTGCCTTTGATCAGCGATACGAGCAAGCGATTGAGCGCGTTGAGAAAAAGGCGCTAGAAAAGCAGGTTGTTTTGTATGAAGAAAATGGTGCTGTCAGTTTTTCACCGATTATTGATGGCAAACCGTTAGACGATCAGGAATTTTCAAAGCTAACCGAAGAGCAACGGCAATACTTTTATGGCTTAGTGTCGGAGCTTGAAACCATTCTTAATGAACAATTATTGGAATTGCCACAATGGAAGCGTGAGTTATCGGAAAGCCTGCGTACCTTGCGCAAAGAAACCATTGAGCAAGCTATTAAGCCCATGCTAAAACAATTAGAGCATGATTACAGTGCTGAATTAGGCGTGCTTAAATATTTGCGTGATATGCGTTCACATTTGGTCCAGGCCGTATTAGAGCTGTTACCTGACGAGTCGGATGGTGAAAAAAACGAAGAGCCGGTTAGTCGCGAGATCTTTATTGAAGAATTTGTACCCAATGTACTGGTACATTACGAAACTATGTCGGGCGCGCCGATTATTTTTGAAGCCAATCCCAGTTATGGCAATTTATTTGGGCGTGTAGAATACAATTCTGCTGGGGGTTCACTCTTTACGAATTATCGAATGATTCGTCCTGGTGCGCTGCATAAAGCAAATGGGGGCTATTTAATTTTAGATGCTGATCGTTTGTTGTCGCAACCTGCTGTGTGGGATGCGCTTAAATTGGCATTAAAAGCGGGAGAGGTGGCAATTGATACCCTCAGCGAGCATGCCGTAACAAACTCCACCATTATTACCCCGAAAGCCATTCCCCTGAATGTGAAAGTGGTATTGCTGGGATCGCGTGATCTCTATTATCTAGTTCAAGACTTTGATGAAGAGTTTAATGAGTTATTTCGTGTTTTAGCCGATTTTGAACATTACTTGCCATTTAACAGCCAAACCTTAAGTGACATGACGCTGCAAATTCAGTTGCAAATGCAAGATATGCATTTTAGCCATTTGACAGAGTGCGGCTTACAGCAACTTTTGCTCTTTAGTTTTCGGCAGGCAGAACACCAACGCAAGTTGTCGGCTCGGTTTGCCGATGTGCTAGAACTGGTTCGCGAAGCCTGTTATTTTGCGCGGCAAGAAAACGCCACAGAGCTCACGGCAGTGCATGTGAAGCAAGCCTTGGCGGGCAAACAATATCGTACCGGTCGTATTAGTGAGGGCTTTTTAGAAGATATTCAAGAAGGGCAAATTTTAATTGATACCGATGGTTTAGCAGTAGGTAAAATTAATGGCCTTACTGTATTGGAAATTGGCGATACCGCCTTTGGTACGCCTGCCCGGATCAGCGCGACTGTTTTTGCTGGTGCCAGTGGGGTGGTTGATATTGAACGTGAAGTCGAGTTGGGTAAAGCTATTCACTCAAAAGGGGTTTTATTACTGACCGGTTATTTAGGCGCTAAGTATGCGCGGCAGTTCCCATTAACACTCAGTGCCAATATTGCTATGGAGCAATCTTATGGTCATATTGATGGCGATAGTGCGGCCTTAGCCGAAGTGTGCGCCTTGATCTCCGCCATCACTGATTTGCCCATTAAGCAAAATTTAGCGGTGACGGGCTCGATTAACCAACATGGTCAAGTGCAAGCGATTGGCGGTGTAAATGAAAAGATTGAAGGCTTTTTTAGACTTTGTCACTCACGGGGGTTAACGGGGGAGCAAGGCGTCGTTATTCCGGCAAGTAATCACATTAATTTGGTGCTACAAGATGATGTTGTTGCTGCAGTAGCCGCCGGACAATTCCATATTTACACCGTACGCAACGTTGATGAAGCCCTAGAACTATTAATGGGGCAGGTGGCTGGGGAGCGCAATGCCCGTGGTCAGTATCCGAAAAAATCCATTAACGGTAAAGCCCTTGCACGTTTAGCTGAAATTGCTGAGCTGGTAAATGGCGGCGCGGAAGCCTAACGTGGCTGTTATATCATGATGCGAGAGACGTCCTTTCAATAGTGCATCGATTGAAGGACGTCGTTTTAAGAACGAACGCGACGCCATCCGGCGACAACCAGAATTAGGCCAGCGATACTAAAGATGGGAATATTGCCCCATCGACTGTAAAGCGTTGTACCGGTGGTCAGCGGGATCTCATCACTTACAATAGCCTCTGTAAACTGCGGTGCACGTTGTCGAATTTTACCATCTGCGGCAATGGTGGCGGTAATACCGTTGTTTGTAGCGCGGATCACGGGTTTGCCAAATTCCAAAGCGCGCATTTGGGCAATTTGCAAGTGCTGATGTGGGCCGATGCTGTCACCAAACCACGCATCATTACTGACGGTAAGCAAGAGTTGTGTCTCCGCCGTCATATTGGCGCGAATTTGTGCTGGAAACGCAATTTCAAAACAAATGGCTGGCAGTAAATGATAACCATTGGCCAGCATGTTGGGTTGAATGTAGCTGCCGCGACTAAAAGAGCTCATCGGCAAATCAAAAATAGGTGCTAAGCGCCGCAACAGACTCTCAAACGGCACAAACTCGCCTATCGGCAATAAATGGTGTTTACTAAAACGGTTATTATGGCCGTAAACATAGTGACCACTGACGTCATCGGCGCGTTGTTTTCCTACCACGACCAAATTATTCCATGCTTCACCCGTTTGCTGGCGATAATCAATGATCCCGGTGATCACCGCGGTATCACTGTAAAATGCTGACTTGTCTAAGTTTTCTAAAAAGTCTTGTGCCAAGGGCTCCAGTCGCGGAACGGCTGCTTCAGGCCAAATAACAATTTGATGACTACTAAGATGGGGGCGCGTCAGATCTAAATATTTCAGCATGGTGGGCCATTCTTGTTCAGGCGCCCAGCGTAAATCTTGTTTTATATTCCCTTGTACCAGTAATACAGGGACGTTTTGCTCGCTATAGTGCCATCCTTTTAGCCCAGCTAACCCTGGGCTGATGCCCAGTAAGCTGACTGCGATGCCGGTAAATATAAGGTGAGGTCCACGACCAGTGCGTAACACCACTATGCTACTCAAAGTTGCAGCGGCGAATACCATTAATAGGCTGATGCCAATTTCACCCATTAAGGGCGCCCAATGGCGCAGGGGCGAGTCGACTTGGCTGTAACCCAACGATAACCAAGGGAAGCCTGTTAACATAACGCTACGCAGCCATTCGATTAACACCCAACTGGCCGAAAAAATGAGCGGAAAGGGTAACGCGGTACGCAGTTTTTGACTAAGGTAGCCCGCAAGCGCTGGAAACAACGCTAAATAGGCCACAAGCAAAGCCATTAACGCTAAGCTGCCAATCAGGGGTAAGCCGCCAAATTGATCAATACTGACATGGACCCAACTGATACCAACACCAAACCAACCGAGGCCATATCCAAAGCCAAGCCAAGCAGCTTGCTTCGCGCTGGCGCTTTGCTGCAAGTAAACACAGAGCAGCAACAGGCTAACGAACGGTATCCACCACAAGGTATAGGGTGCAAACGCTAAAGTGTTACTGGCCCCCGCAAGGGCCAATAAACCGACTTTACTAATAATGGGCCATCCTGGGCGACGATCCGCTGCGGATGAATGAGGAGGGCGTGCCTCTGATGAATTGAACAAGCGCAGTATGATTAGCTTCCTTCTGATTCCGTTTCTCGCGCTCGAATCACCTGCAGCTGCATTAAGCGTCGACTATTGGCTTTGCTAACTTTAAAGGTTAAATCGCCTAGGGTAATACTTTCACCGCGCGCGGGCATATGGCCAAAAGCGTGAAGCACAATACCGCCGATAGTATCGGCATCTTCCTCGTCAAAGGCGGTACCAAAAGTTTCGTTAAACTCATCTAAGGGGGTTAAGGCGCTGACTTGAAATACCCGCGACGCCATTTTTTTGATATCGTGCTCTTCTGCTTGATCATGCTCATCTTCAATTTCACCCACTATCTGTTCTAAGATATCTTCGATAGTGACTAAACCTGATACGCCACCGTACTCGTCCACAACAATCGCCATATGATAGCGTTTTTGTCTAAACTCGCGTAATAAGGCATCGACCCGCTTACTTTCTGGGATAATCACGGCTGGGCGAATTAAATCGCGCCATTGCCAGTCGGCATTATTCGGATCTAGAGCGTATTGCAGGATATCTTTAACAATTAAAATTCCTTCAATATGATCTTTGTCTTCATTAATAACGGGATAGCGGCTATGGTTATTTTCAAGCAGGATAGGTAAAACCTCGGACAAAGGCTGTTCGATATCAATCGTCGCCATCTGTGAGCGAGGCACCATAATATCGCGTGCGCGTACTTTGGACACATCCAAAACGCCTTGCAACATATCTTTGGTGTCGGAATCAATCAGTTGCCGTACAGCAGCTTCACTGATGATATCTTCTAAATCTGAAAGATCTTGAGGTTCTGCATTGAAAATACTGGCAATACGTTCTAACCAGCTGCGCCCCGCAGAACCGCGACTAGAGTGTGGGTTGTCTTCACTCATGAGTGAACTTTAGCTCCGTAAAAAAAAGAAATCTATTCATCATCCAATAAATAGGGATTACTGATACCAAGTTGCTGCAAAATTTGGATCTCTTCAGCTTCCATCTCTGCTGCATCGTCGTCATTTATATGGTCAAATCCCAATAAATGCAAGCACCCATGTATGACCATATGTGCCCAGTGTGTTGCAGGTGCCTTACCTTGTTCGGCGGCTTCACTTGCCACCACCTTTGCACAGATCACTAGATCACCAAGTAAAGGTAAGTCAATGCCCGGCGGACACTGGAATGGGAAGCTCAGTACATTGGTTGGCTTGTCCTTGGCACGATATTGATAATTAAGTTGTTGGCTCTCGGCTTCATCAACAATGCGAATGGTGACTTCCGCCTCTTGTTGAAATGGCAGCACAGCGGCTTCTAGCCAGTGCTGGAAATGCGATGCAGTGGGCAAATCGGTTGCTTGGCTGGCGACTTGCAAGTCTAGGATAATGCTCATTTTCGGCGCCACTCACGCGGATCGGCTTCTGTTTTTGGATTAGCCGCTTCAAACGCTTCATAAGCCATAACAATCCGCTGCACGATAGGGTGGCGTACAACATCTTTGGCATTAAAAAAGTTAAAACTGATTTCGGGCACGTTTGATAGCACCTCAATAGCATGTTTTAAACCAGAATATTGCCCACGCGGTAAATCAATTTGCGTAACGTCACCGGTAATCACGGCTTTGGCACTAAAGCCAATGCGGGTTAAAAACATCTTCATTTGTTCGGTGGTGGTATTTTGACTTTCGTCCAAAATAATAAAGGCGTCGTTCAGGGTACGACCACGCATATAGGCCAGTGGCGCTATTTCAATAACGCCACGCTCTAAGTATTTTTCGACTTTTTCAAAACCAAGCATTTCAAACAGGGCGTCGTATAAAGGACGCAGATAAGGATCGACTTTCTGCGCCAAATCACCGGGTAAAAAACCAAGTTTTTCACCGGCTTCAACCGCTGGGCGGGTCAGCACGATACGTTTAACTTGACCGCTTTCTAGGGCATCTACCGCGCAGGCGACGGCAAGATAGGTTTTACCCGTACCTGCAGGACCAATCCCGAAGCTTACATCATGGTTTAACACATTAGAAACATAAACCGCTTGATTAGGATTGCGGGGTTTAATCAAGCCTTTTTTCGTTTTTAAACTGAATTCTTTGACGCTGCCCGGTTCTGCCTGATACTGAATATCAAAGTGTTCGCTGATCAATAAATGAACCTGTTCTGGAGAGATGGCTGTAGGCGGATGCTGCGTATTGTCGGTGTGTTGATAAAGCTCACGGATTATAAGCTCTGCGGCCAAAACATTAGGCTCAGGGCCTTCAATTTTAAACAGCGTATCGCGATGACTAATGTCAACTAATAAACGCCGTTCGATATGTTTTAGGTTGTCGTCATAAGGACCACATAACAGCGTTAAACGCCGATTGTCAGCTGGGGTTAATTGCAACGCTAGGCTGTGGCTTAGGGGCTTGCTTTGGTTATCGCTGTTCAATACGTCTCTCTCTATTGCATCCCATAGCGGCACTTACCGCTATGGGGATCCTTGAATAAAGGTTAGGGTACAAACGTGGTAACACCCAACTCATTCGCTTTTGCTTGTCTAGCCAAAATTTGTTGGGGGGCGGTATCGCGACGTAAGCCCATTTCAGCTTCCGTACGGATCAAATCACCGCGTAAAGAATTACTGAACACATCCGTAATTTTTACATCAACAAATTGGCCAATCATCTCGGGTGAACCTTCAAAGTTTACGACTCTATTATTTTCGGTACGGCCAGTCAGTTCCATAATGTTTTTCTTGGAAGGACCTTCTACCAAAATACGTTGTTCTGTCCCCAGCATACCACGCGCAATTTTTAATGCTTGCTGATTAATACGATCTTGCAAGATATATAGACGTTGTTTTTTAGCGTCTTCAGTTACATCATCGGGTAAATCCGCTGCCGGCGTGCCAGGACGCGCGCTATAAATAAAACTAAAGCTCATATCAAAGCCAATGGCTTGAATCAAATCCATCGTCGCTTGGAAATCTTCATCTGTTTCGCCAGGGAAGCCGATAATAAAATCAGACGACATGGCTAAATTAGGACGCACTTTCTTTAGTTTGCGAATTTGTGCTTTATATTCTAGTGCAGTATGGCCGCGTTTCATTAAGTTTAAGATCCGGTCTGAACCTGATTGCACCGGTAAGTGCAAATGATCAACCAACTCAGGAATATCGCGGTACACTTCGATGATGTCGTCGGTGAACTCTACCGGATGAGACGTGGTATAGCGAATACGATCAATCCCGTCGATAGTGGCCACTAAGCGTAATAATTCAGAGAAATGACAAATGCTGCCATCATGCGCCGCGCCACGATAAGCATTAACATTTTGCCCAAGCAAATTGACTTCACGCACGCCTTGTTGTGCTAACTGAGCTATTTCAAATAACACATCATCAAGCGGTCGGCTGACTTCTTCGCCACGCGTATAAGGTACGACACAGAAGGTACAGTATTTTGAACAACCTTCCATAATTGAGACAAAGGCTGTCGGGCCGTCGGCTTTGGGTTCAGGCAAACGATCAAACTTTTCAATCTCAGGGAAAGACACATCCACCACCGGTGAATGACTACCGCGTACAGCATTAATCATCTCGGGTAAGCGGTGTAACGTTTGCGGTCCAAACACGATATCGACGAAAGGTGCGCGCTCACGAATGGCTTTACCTTCTTGTGAAGCCACACAGCCGCCAACACCAATGATTAAATCAGGATTTTTCTCTTTTAGTGGACGCCAGCGACCTAACTGATGAAACACCTTCTCTTGGGCTTTTTCCCGGATTGAGCAGGTGTTTAACAAGATCACATCCGCGTCTTCGGCTTCTTCGGTTAACGTATAGCCATGCGTTGCATCCAATAGGTCAGCCATTTTTGACGAATCGTATTCGTTCATCTGGCAGCCCCAGGTTTTTATATGCAGCTTTTTGCCCATTGTCAGTGGTTACCTGTGTTGTCGCGTCTAAAAAAGGGAGCGTATTTTAGCCTGTAAGTGGCCGCAGTACCAGAGAGCAGCGGAAAAGTCTTTGCCAATTACAGTAGACGCTGTCGTGTTGTTACATAGCCAGCGTAAAAAATAACCATTACGCCTGCTATCCAACTCATAGTAACGGGTTCCTGCCAGAATAAATAGCCAAAGGCACCCGCAAAAATAACGCTACTGTAAGTCCACATTCCGATATCACTGGCTGGGGCAATCGCGTAGGCTCGCGTCATTGCTAGTTGGCCAATTGCGGCTAAAATGCCCATGCCAAAAAAAGCTAGCCACACCTCACCATTTAAGGGCTGCCAGTAAAAAGGAACAGGAATAGCCGACAAGATAGCCGTGAGTAATGAAAAGTAAAAAACAATACGAACGGCGGGTTCTGTGTCTGACATATAGCGAATAGTGGTTTTGGTTACCGCCACCAAAACTGCAGAACATAAGGCAATAAGCAATACTGCGTTGAGGGTTGCATCCGGCGTGGGTAGTGCGAATACCACGCCAACAAAGCCTAAGAGTATGCCAAATAGGGTTAAGCGCGATGGTCGCTCTTTTAACCAGAATCGCGCAATAATAGGCACCACAAAGGGTGATAGCAGCAACACCAGCATGCCTTGGGCAAGGGGTAAGCGTGCCAGAACATAAAAGAAACAATACATAGAAATAATACCGGTTAAGGCCCGGCTAAGGTGTAAGTACCAGCGCTGTGTTTTTAACAGTTTAAAGCCATGTTGGTATAAAAACGGCAACATCAGTAGTAACGCAAAAAAGTTACGAAAAAAGACAACTTGCGCTTCACTGGCGGTTTCGCTGGTAAATTTTACAATTGCGCCAATCCCCGCAAAGCAGGCTTCGGCGAGCAACAGAAGTAGGGCACCTTTAAGCAGGTGAGGAGCCATAACCATTATTCCAAATACAACAGCGCCGATGCGCTTGTCTGGGGACGCGCGCAATTATGCCTGTTCTCTTTTAAGAAAGCGCGGATGTTGTTACGTTGTTACGAACTCGGCGGATTCACGGCAAACTGTTCCGTACCCAGTAGGGCCAGTAATTGCGCCGCAGGCAGGGGCCTACTAAATAAAAACCCCTGAATTAAAAAACAACTACGTTTATTGAAAAAGGCTAATTGCTGCTCGGTTTCTACCCCTTCCGCCACACAGTATAAGCCCAAGCTATTTGCCATACTTAACATGGCATCGATGATGGTTTCATCATTATGATCAACACCGATATCCTGCACAAAGCTACGATCAATTTTTATCGCATCTAAGGGCAGCTCTTTTAAATATTTGAGTGAGGAATACCCTGTACCAAAATCATCCAGAGCCAGTTTAATTCCCGAATCACTCAACGATTGCATGGTATGCACTGCGCTTTGCTGATCGCGCATTAAGGCGCTTTCGGTGATTTCAAAACGTAAGCAATGGCACGGCAATTGATATTTTCTAAGTAAAGCCAGCACGGTTTCGGCTAGCGCGGGTTGCTCTAAATGTTGAGTAGAAAGATTCACTGATACGTAAAGTTCATAACCGGCAGCACGCCAACGTGCAACATCGGCTAATGCTCGCTCTAGGAGCTGTTGCGTCATATTCACAATTAAGCGTAAGTCTTCCGCCAAAGGAATAAATTCCGCGGGCGAAATCATGCCTTCTGAACTTTGCCAACGTAATAACACCTCCGCGCCAACAATGCTTTGGTGCGCACTGTCTATGATAGGTTGGTAATAATTTACAAATTCTTGTTGTTGCAGCGCTTTACGCAGTCGCGTTTCTCTGGCGAGTTGCATATGTGCTTTTTCATTCATTTCTTTAATAAAGAACTGGAAGTTATTACGCCCTGCTTCTTTGGCATGATACATCGCCACATCAGCATGCTTCATTAACTCCGTCCCGTTGAGTGCGTCATCGGGATAAACGGCAATACCAATGCTGGGTGATACACCAACACTGTCGGAACCCAATTGCATGGGTTCACTGATCACGGTAAGCATTTTACGGGCAACATGGCTGATATTATTGTTATTTTTATAACCTTCTAACAAAATAACAAATTCATCCCCTCCTAAACGCGCCACAGTATCGCTGTCGCGTAGAGTAAGCTTTAAACGTCGGGCCACTTCCTTTAGCATTAAATCGCCAATATCATGGCCCAGAGAATCGTTAATATGCTTAAATTTATCCAAATCAATAAAACACAGTGCGAGCGAACGTTGCTGACGTTTGGCTTGCTCAATACCATGTTGAATACGATCCATAAGTAAGGCGCGGTTAGGTAACCCAGTTAACGCATCGTAATTGGCTAAATAACGTAATTCGTCTTCTGCTGCTTTTTGAGCGGTGATATCCGTAAACACCAACACAAAAAAGGTCACATCGTGTTGGCCAACGGCACTGACGTTTATTAATGTTGGACGCTCACGGCCATCAGGGGTAATCACCTGTTCTTCGCCTTGCCAATGCTGCCCTGTGGCTAATTCTTTAAGCAGTTTTGTGTAAAACCGTCTGCGCACGAGACTAATGCCTAAGTGATGACTTCTTGGGCTATCTAAATAGGGCTCAATTCCTCCAAAAGCCTGGCAAAACGAATGGTTAGCTGCAATTACTCGTTGGCGATTATCTAGTATGACAACCCAATCTCGGGTTTGCTGAAAGGCTTCACCAAATAAACGTGCCTTTTCTTCATTGGCTTTGGTCTCGGTAATATTGCTGTAAGTCCCCAGTATTTTTAAGGGGGCCTGCTGCTCATCCAGTTCAGTTACTCGACCTTGATCTCGGAACCAAAGCCAACGGCCATCTTGATGTCGCATGCGATAGGTAAGATCGAACCACAGATCAGGTTGTTTCAGTAAGCGCTGCCAATGTTGTTCAAATTCTGGTAAGTCATCAGGATGAATGAGTGAGCAATGTTGTTGCCAAGTAATGGTATGCATCAGTTCATTGGTACCCAACATGCGCGGTAGCCGACTTGAGACCAAGGCGTGATTATGGGCTGACCATTCGAAAACACCGCTATTTACCGATGTTAACGCTTGCGTTAAGCGTTGCTCACTGGTTTTAACTTGTAAATGGGCTTGTTTCAATAAAAATTGTTGTTGTTGACGTTTTCGCCAATAACTCCAAGCAATACTACCAAGTAATAACAGATAACACAGGTAGGCTAGCGGTGAGCGCCAAAGTGGTGGTGCTATGTATAACTGCAGTGTGGCGGGCGCGCTCTCCTGTTGCGAGAGTGGATGAATTGCGACCACATTAAATTGATAGGTGCCCGGCGGCAGCTGGGGGAAAATAACTTGGCTATCAAATTGTGCTGGATAGTAATTATTTTGTTTACCACTTAACCAAAAGCGATAGGAAATTTTATGATTGTTATGAAAGCTCATGGCGCTAAAACTCAGTTTTAAACCAGTATCATTGTGCGATAAGGTAAACTGCCGATTATTCAAAAAACCATGAACGGCGCGTGGCTTCCCCGCCAGTACAGAGAAATCAGTGATCACTACGTTTACATTTTCGGGTGCGTGCAATAGTTTTTCAGGCGTCACGGTCACCGCGCCACGTATACCGCCAAACACAAGACGACCATCCGCCAATAAGGCTGCCGCCCCATCATTAAACTCGTTAAAGGCTAAGCCATCGGCTTTGCTAAAATAGTCAAGTTGCAACGAAGTTGGCTCTAATCGTACCAGCCCTTGCCGTGACGAAAACCAAATGGAACCTGCGTGATCTAATCGTAACGAAAAGACTTCATTGCTGCGTAGGCGATTATCTACAGAAAACGTATGTATCAGGTTAAATGTATCGGCTTGAAAGCCCAGTAAGCCAACACCTTGCATACCGATCCATAAGGTACCGTGCTGATCATAAAGCATGCTGGTGGCATATCGATTGAGCTGCGGTAGAAAGTCTGCATGTTGATACAGTAGGGTTAAGGCTGCGGTTTTTGGCTCAAAGCGCCACAATTGATCTGCGGCGCTGAGTAACCAGCTTTTATCATGAAGCTGCCCTAAAATACTGCCAAAAGGCTGAGTGGGGAGATACTGATTTAGTGCCGCTATCGCGGATACCTCACCCTTTAACGGATCATAACGATAAAAGTGCTTTTGTTGTTTGATAATCAGCGTATTGCTCTCAGTATCAAAGAATTGTGCCCGCGCCTCAGGGCCAAGCAGTGCCGCTGTTGCGGCATCTTGCGTGACAAGCGGCAGTTGTTTTTGTTGTGTCACATCAAAAGCATGGATCCCGGTAATAGTAGTAAGCCAGAGGATCTTATTTGGGGCCGCAACCACATGACTGATATTACCGGCATGCCACATTTGATTAGGCTGACCATTAACTAAAAATGCGCTTATTGATTGATCTTGCAAATTTATACGGTTTAAGCCATTTGTTGTGGCTAACCAAAGCGCCTGGCCATCAGGCCAAATATGAGTAATTTTATTACTACTTAATGCGTTAGCCTGTGTTGTTAACTGCTGAAAAGCTTGGCTTTTAGGGTGCCAATAAAACGCGCCTTCAGAGCGGTTCGCTAACCAAATGCCGCCGTTAGTATCATGGCTAAAATCAACCATGGTGTGATCCAAGAGCGCAGGATTGTCGCGAAAACTGAGGATTTCCTCTGGTTCCCCGTCCTTAGTCAAGCGATAAAGTCCGGTATCGGTGGCCGCATGTAATTGTTCAGTAAAGGTAGCCAAATGCCAAATATTTCGTTCTGCCAGCATCTGTTTGGGTGTGTACACTTGCCCTTGCTCTAGGAAGGCTTGTATGCCCGCAATCGGAAGTTGAAATAGGCCCGACACGGTGCCAACATACAAATATTCAGCGTCAAGATACAATGACTTGGTGTGAAGTTGATCATGCGTGGGGTGGCTAATGGCGTCAGGTAAATGGGGTAAATACTGATGTGTACCGTTTTGCATATTGTAATGAATAACACCATTAAAAGTAGCAATAAGCAGGTGTTGTTGCGATAACAGAAGCGATCGTATCCAACCGTTCGGATGACCTATCGCGCTTAGATCAAAAATTTTAGTGAGGTGACGATCTGTGATACGAAGTTTATAGACCGCTTGATTAACGACAAACAATAAATGCTCGGTATCGTATTCTATTACGGCTAAAATGGTAGATTCGTAGGGATGGCCGGACTCACGTGGTGCGGTTACAAAAAGCTCAAAATTCCCCGCTGTAGCGTCATACAAATATAAACCGGTATTGTCTGCGCTTAACCAGAGTCGGCCTTGGCTATCTTCTAAAATATCATTAAATGATATTTCGGATAAACGATAGTCTTTAGTATGTAATTCAATAATTTGGTTACCATCGTAGCGATTAATACCGCCAGCAGTGGCTATCCATAAAAAACCTTGTTTATCAATATGCAAATCGCGCACAGCCCCTTGCGAGAGACCATGCTCTGGGGTCAATGGCAGCATAATTGACCTTGCATTTACTGCAAAGGTACTGCAAAGCAGTAAGAGCAAAAAGCTAAGCCATCTCACCGGGGATTAAACCTTTATTATTGTTTTTAATTAACGCTGAGCAACATATAACGAGCAAGCCGCTTTTGTCTAGTGTTGCGGATTTTATTAGTAATAGTGAATGAATAATTATTGGCTAAATAAACTTACAGCAACCAAGGCACAGAGCAACAGTACAATAAGGGTAAATTGATTATGTTGTAAGCGAAAAAGCCGATTTAAATCAGCAATATTAGGCTCGTTTGCTTGCTGTAAGCGGATACGTTTTACCAACTGCTGTCGATAATAAAGCGGGCCGACCAAACTTACATGTAGCGCACGGCTAACGTGTTGTAAAAGCCATAATTTTGTCAGGGGCATCGGCTGCCCTTCAACCGATGTTGGACGCGGGGTGGCTGAGCGTATTTTTACGCTTTGTAAACGGTATAACAGAGCACTCAGGCTATAAGGTATTACACATAAAATAGCATGCACGCGGCATGCGGCTTGTCCAAAATACTGATAAGTATTCAGCTTTACAGACCATTGTTGGCTGGCAATTTGACAAAGCCGATAACAGAGTAATCCCATTGCACCCGCGATGAGATACCAAACCACCATTGCCACAATGTGCTGGCTAAATCGTAGGGTGAGGCTTTCAATCATCGCTTTAATTAGACCCAGTTGGCTTAGTGGTTTTGTATCGCGCAATAGCAACAGTCGGGCCTGGGTGCGGGCCAAACTCAATAAGGATTTCTCCACGTTTTGGCTGATCCGTTGTGCCTGTGCGTGATAAAGCTGCCAATTACTGCAGCACAGTAACACAATCGCATCGATTAATAGCGACCAACTGGCTAACATATAGGTGCAGGCTAACAGAATCATGGGCAAACCAACCGCTAATAGCAGTGCCAATACACCAGAAATCTGTTGTTGCGTCGTTGTGCGGGGAACGTTGGGATGTACTTTTGTCGCTAAAGCCTGACAAAATACCGCAAAAAAACTTAAGGGATGATAGGCCAACGGGATAGAAATAATGCGACTAAACAGCAGTGCTGCAATAAGCAGCAATGCTGATAACGATAAATCGGAAAATTCCATGGCGTCGCTTATAAATTAAGCTCGGCAATGGCCCCCAATAATTCGACGACCATCGCCGAACTATTTTTTGAGGCCACAGCAAGATAGGCCTCAAAGGATTCCGGCGATTCTTTACCTGCAATATCACTTAAGCTGCGGATCACCACAAATGGCGTGTTAAGCATGTGGCAGCTTTGGGCAATTGCTGCGCCTTCCATTTCTACGGCCAGCATGGTGGGGAATTGTTGTCGGGTGAGGGCGATGCGAGCAGGATCACACATAAAGCTATCGCCAGTCGCAATAAGTCCTTTTTTAGTTTTGCAATAGCCAAGGGCGGCAATACTTTGCTCGGCAGCGGCAATCAACGCGGGGTGAGCGAGATACGCCGCAGGCATTTGAGGCACTTGGCCAAGTTCGTAACCAAAGGCAGTTACATCAACATCATGATGGCGCACTTCAGTACTAATAACGACATCACCAACATTAAGTTCAGGATCAAAACCACCCGCAGAGCCAGTATTAATCACACAATCAGGTTTAAATTGGGTAATCATTAACGTAGTGGCAACGGCTGACGCGACTTTACCAATACCTGATTGCACCACTACAACGTTTTTACCGGCTAGGGTGCCAAGATAAAAAACGAAGCCTCCCAGCTGTTCAGTGCGACTTTGTTGTAATTGTTGTTTCAAGAGCGCGATTTCCGGTTCCATCGCGCCAATAATACCGATAAGTTGCATGAGCCAGCCTCAACGTGTGTTGTAAATAAGTTTAAAAACAGGATTATATACGTAATTATGACGCACGAGAATCCGTAACTCAGGCTTGTTTCGCGTTAAAGTCTTAATAACAGAGAAACAGGCAAACCGTGAATCAGTTGGCCTGTATACGATGTTATTGATGCAAATTAATGGTGCCTACTGCGTGGCCTGAGGTTAATTTTCCCTGTTGATAATCGCGAATAGCTTGCTCAATTTCTGTCATGCTGTTCATCACAAAGGGACCATATTGTACGATCGGTTCACGAATGGGTTTTGCTGCCAATACCAGAAATTTAGCCGCTTGGTGGGCAAACACGGTTACGGTTCCTTCCGTGGTAAGTATGGCCGCATGGTGCTCAGTGATGTGCGAGCTTTTATCAGAACCTAATTGTATCGCACCCTCGTACGGGTAAAGTAACGCATTATGACCATCCGTAATGGGAAACGTGATCTGGCTGCCAGCGGCCAGATGAATATCAAAATACAGCGGCTCTGTGCTTAATCCTTGGATGGGACCCGCCCACTGTTGCTCTTGATAGTTAAACACCCCCGCGATCACTTTCACAGTAATGCCTTGAACTGGTGTTGCTACGGGGATTTGTGCCGGTGTAATGTCAACATAGGCTGCTGCTTTCATTTTTTCCGCTGCTGGGAGATTTAGCCAAAGTTGAAAGCCACGCATCAAGCCTGATTCTTGTTGCGGCATCTCTGAGTGAATGATACCCCGACCTGCCGTCATCCATTGCACACCACCGCTGGTTAAATGCCCTTTGTTACCTAAATGATCCTCATGCAACATGTGGCCATCGAGCATATAGGTTACGGTTTCAAAGCCTCGGTGTGGATGAGCGGGAAAACCCGCGATGTAATCGTTAGCTTGCTCTGAACCAAAACAATCCAACATAAGAAAGGGATCGAGTCGTATCTGCGGTGATTGACCCAAACTCCGTTTGATTTTAACACCTGCGCCATCAGATACGGTGATCGCGGGAATGAGCTGTTTTAAAGTACGCATAGAACCTCCCAAAGAGAATTGCGAGTATTAAAGCTGAAAAGTGCGAACAGATAAATGGCAAAATACCCGAGCTACTCTTCGATATATTAGAAAGGTATGCGGGTTCAGTGACAGTTAAGGCGAATCGGATAGGATAGCGACGTTGATTAAACGCCTTGTGTTGTGGCGGATCCTATGGAGAGTGTTATGAAAAAATTACTGATTGTCTCGATTGCTGCAGCGTCATTGTATAGTGCAGTGAGCCATGCCGATATTCGCTGGAACTATGTTGGCGCCGGTTACAGTGATGCTGCAGGTGATGGCCCTTATGTCGAAGGGTCTTATTTATTGAGCCCCAGTTTTGTGTTGCATGCTGATTACAGCCGTCAGTCTGTTGGCCGTGCAGATTTTAATGTACTTGATATTGGCATTAATTATTTAACAAACTTTAAATTGGATTTTGCCCCTCGTAGCCAAACCTACCTTACAGCCGGTATTGACAGTATTTCGGGCGATGCTGACGAAAATGGTATTTATGTTGGTGCCGGTTTTAAGCATCCATTAACGCCTGAAGTCGAGTTATACACACAAGCCACCTATCATAGCATCGCTGATAATTATGCCAGTCTAGCTGGAGGTATTGCCTATTTTGTGAGTCCAGATTGGGCAATTCGCAGTAGCCTAGCATTAAACAGCGGCGATACTAAAAACGAATTTCGTTTTGGTGTGACCTATCAGTTCTAAATAGGCATTGCAGTTGCCTGCAGCAACTCTTATCATTAAAAAGATGACAAGGGATACGTTTTGCTAGGAGTGACAACCGCATGTTAGACGATTTTTTTATTCAGTTGAGCACTGAGCCGGATTCTATCAATTTTGCGCAAACCATTGCAGTAATTGATGAACATTATTATTTTACACCGGTTGCTTTTCAAAATGGCGAGCAGCAGAACGCTGCGGGTGAAAACAGCGGTTCTTGCAAAGTGTTTGCGTTTGGTTTGATGCATCAATTGTCTGCTCCGCAAACCTTGCAATTGTTTGGCGAGTATTATCGGCAGGTTATGGAAACCCCTAACGGTACTGATCACCAAAATATACGGAATTTTTTACGTACAGGTTGGCATGGTGTGGTGTTTAGCGCACCTGCGCTTCAGTTAAAAGCCGGCTAGGCGGTTACCAGAGTAACAAGCTAACCTGAAATTGAGCAGACGTAAGGCATGCTTATACGACAGGATTGTTCAGACATAAGAGCAGCGCAATATCGTTTTGTTACCTAACAGCATTTAAAAATAAGGCCAGTAATCACTGGCCTTATTTATTTTCATGATGCGTTTATACCATCACATTAATCGTTTGACCAAGATTACCAACAGGCTGTGCTGCAGCGGTTTGTTCTACCCCTTGCATAGCACTTTGCACCAATGACATGGCCATTTGTGCTTGTTGATCCTGTTGCTTTTTAGCCATAACGGCACCCAACACTTCAAAAGCTTGAGCAGACGCAAGCGCGCCAACGGATTGACTCATGGAACCTCCTATCAGCAAAACGTCATTTTGTTATCGGCTTACATCTAATAAACTTTAGATCTATTTTGGGTATATGTAGCGTTTTGATAAGGCGAGACTTTTTCTTTATCTGACCGCTATTCACAGAAACTGACAAAAAATTATGTGATTTTTAGCTGCTGATTGGAAGATGTTCTTTTGTAAGTTGATTTACTTTTACAGCGAATTTTTTGGGGTGAATGCCGCCTGTTGCAGCAGGCGGCATTCGATCTTAGCGCGGAGTGACTCATTTCTCCAAAGCGTTAAGAAACTTGGATAAGCGCAGTGGATTGCGCCTTTATTTGTGAATGTGATAGAGCGGGAGCCATTAACTTTCCAACCACCGGGCTGTTAGCAGCCACTGTGGGTTTTAGTGAGCGAATAGGCCGGGTTGGCCCTTTTTTTGCTAAACCTTTAAATAAGGGCTCGGCTTTGGGTGCGGGTTTACCCAGTTTCATGGCTAATGCAGCTTGCAATTCCGTTACGCTATACCCGGCTTTGATACCTATACGAAGATAGGGCACACCTGCAGCTTCTAATGCGCCACTAACAAACCAGTCTGGCACCGCTTTGTGTCCCTCTTTACTGTGCGTATTAACTAAGTCTAGTACAGCAATAACTTTCATGCTGTCTGGCTCGCACAACACATAATCGAGGTATTTCGCGTTTAGTTTTAGCGCGATGCTACGACGGCTTTTATCCGAGGCTTGTTCGCGTACATCCAACACATCAGCTAATTTTACTCGGTTTACAATACGGTATTCGTTTTGTACTGCTTTTTCTAACAACCCCAAAAAAGACCGTTCAACCGGACTGAGTAATGCAGGCTTACGCTGAACTTGAAACGGATTGCTGTTGTCAATAAAACGGCTGGCAACGAGCGCAATCACGATCACCAGTACCACTAATAACAGCATGATAAATTCCATGCGCCCCTCCGACGAAAAATTGACAAATCATAAGACTACAATGATTAAGCATAAGGCATGCCACTTTTTATATTTATTCTTTAAATCGATATTTCTGTAGGTGATGCTAGTCATTGCTTCCATTAATGGCATTTATACAATAATTAGGCTTATAGTTAGTTACTCGAAAAATGTAGCCTATTTGAAATAGTACAAGGACACGATCATGACAGCAGCGACGACAACCTGTGGTGCGTTAACGATTAAAGGCGCTATGCCAGACGCTTATCAGCAAATCCTGACTGTAGAAGCGGCTGATTTTATTGCTGAGTTGGTGCGAACTTTTCGTCCACAACTTAAAACCCTGTTAGCGGCAAGACAAAGCCGCCAAGCCCAATTTGATGCAGGTGGCTTGCCCGATTTTTTACCGCACACCGCGGCAATTCGCCAAGCAGATTGGCAAGTTGCGGCCTTGCCAAAAGATTTACACGATCGTCGGGTAGAAATTACCGGCCCTGTTGATCGCAAAATGATTATTAATGCCCTAAATGCCGATGTAAAAGTGTTTATGGCGGATTTTGAAGATTCACAAACGCCGAGTTGGGATGGTGTAATAGAAGGGCAGATAAATCTGCGCGATGCCAACTTAGGCTCTATTAGTTATACCGATCCACAAAGCGGTAAACACTATGCACTGAGCGATAATCCCGCGCTATTAATAGCGCGGGTTCGTGGTTTGCATTTGTGGGAAAAGCATATTGAACTCGATGGCGAGCAGATCCCGGGCGGAATTGTCGACTTTGCACTGTATTTCTTCCACAACTATCAAACCCGGATGCAAAAAGGCACTGGCGTTTACTACTATGTGCCTAAATTACAAAGCCATTTAGAGGCAAAATGGTGGGATGATATTTTCCGTCATACTGAGCAAAAATTTGCCGTACCTATTGGTACCATTCGCGCGACTGTGCTAATAGAAACGCTACCCGCCGCTTTCGAGATGGATGAAATCCTCTATATGATGAAAGATCATATAGCGGCGTTAAATTGCGGCCGTTGGGATTATATCTTTAGTTATATCAAAACGTTAAATAACCATCCCGATCGTGTGTTACCCGACAGACAAGTGGTAACCATGCATAAACCTTTCTTAAATGCCTATTCGCGTTTACTGGTTAAAACCTGTCATAAACGGGGAGCCTTAGCGATGGGCGGAATGGCAGCTTTTATTCCGGCTAAAGATCCGGCCGTCAATGCGGCAATTTTAGAACGGGTAACCGCGGATAAAGAGTTAGAGGCTAAAAATGGCCATGATGGTACCTGGGTCGCGCATCCAGGGTTAGCGGCAACGGCTAATGCGGTGTTTGCCCAGTATTTAGCCGATAAACCGAATCAATTAGCGGTTTCAAGAGCCGAAGATGCGCCTATAACCGCCGCCGAATTATTGGCACCTTGCGATGGCGAGCGCACTGAGGCCGGTATGCGCACCAATATTAGGGTTGCGTTGCAGTATCTGGCTGCCTGGATCAGTGGCAAGGGCTGCGTACCTATTTACGGTTTAATGGAGGATGCTGCAACGGCAGAGATCTCGCGTACTTCAATTTGGCAATGGATTAAACATGGTAAGCGCTTAAGTAATGGCAAGTTGATTACCAAAACCCTATTTGCTTCTTTTTTAGAGGAAGAAGCAAAGGTGGTACTAGCAGAAGTGGGCGAGGCAGCTTGGCAAAGCCAAAACTTTGATCGCGCCAAGGCGCTACTGTTAGACATCACGACAGCAGATCAGCTGGTAGATTTTTTAACTTTACCGGCCTAC